>ERZ809224.13-NODE-13-length-278033-cov-36.619211_pt1 | contig 278033 bp, 225 predicted proteins | sample MGYA00520513_ERZ809224 | MGnify/ENA primary metagenome ERZ809224 (study PRJEB31576, sample SAMEA3212658) | Homo sapiens | biome: human-gut; feature: human gut; material: fecal | place: Sweden | collected 2012 ... | reverse complement strand
TTTATTTTATTTTTATTTATTTTTTATTAAATATTTTTCGCTTTTTTTTTTATTTGCATCTTTTTAATATTTTTATTAATATAATTTTATTTTTTATTTTTTACTATTTTTTTATTATTTTTTATTTATTTTATTTTTATTTATTTTTTATTAAATATTTTTCGCTTTTTTTTTTATTTTAAACCTTTTTATTTTTTTATTAATATAATTTATTATTTATTTTTTTACTATTTTTTATTATTTTTTTATTTATTTTATTTTTATTTATTTTTTATTAAATATTTTTCGCTTTATTTTTTATTTTAAGCCTTTTTATTTTTTTATTAATATAATTTATTATTTATTTTTTTACTATTTTTTTATTATTTTTTATTTATTTTATTTTTATTTATTTTTTATTAAATATTTTTCGCTTTATTTTTTATTTTAAGCCTTTTTATTTTTTTATTAATATAATTTATTATTTATTTTTTACTATTTTTTTATTATTTTTTATTTATTTTATTTTTTATTAAAATATATTCTATTATTAAAAAAAGAAAATAATATTTCATTTAATTCATTTTTTGTGGAAATTTCTTCTACATAATTTCCACATCTTGATAGAGCATCTTTTAATTTAAAGTAATTATTATTTAAATTATCTTTTGCTAATGATTCTACTTCATTATAATCGTTATTTTTTTCTTCGTATTTAATAATAATATAATAATTTTTAGATGAAGATTTTTTTTCATTATTTAATTTATTAATAAATTCCATATATTTTTCTGATATTTCTTTTATATTTTCATCTTCATTTTTTAAATTATTTTTTATTTCCAAAAAGTTTGTGGATAAATCTACTTTATTCGATTGAATTAAAATTTGAAAATCTAAATTACATGTTTTAAATAAGTTTCTATATGAATTTAATATAGCTTCTTTTTCTAAATTTGATTTTAAATTAAAGTTTATTGGTTTTACTTTTAATATTTTTATAAATGTTTTTTTATCTATTTCTATTATTCCATTATTTAATACTTCATTTATATTTATCCATTCTTGTGTGCTTTTAATTTTTCTTTTATTTTTTATATTTCTTTCCTCCTTTCTATTATTTATTTTTATTTTTCTATTGTATTATTGGGAATAATTATTTGAAAAAATTTTTTTAAGAATATAAATATTTTGAATCAATTATATTTAAATATATAACATCTATTTGAATTAAAATCAAGAAAAATCGATCCCTTTTTTTCGACAAAAAATATAAAAAAGGAATAGATCATCTATTCCTTTCTTGTATTTCTATATATCAAGATTCTTAACATACTTAGCATTTTCTTCTATAAATTTTCTTCTTGGATTAATATCGTCTCCCATTAAAATTGTAAATATTTCATCAGCTTTAATTGCATCTTCAAGTTTTACTTTTATTAATATTCTTTTTTCTGGATTCATTGTTGTTTCCCATAATTGTTCTGGATTCATTTCTCCAAGACCTTTATATCTTTGTATATTTACTCCGTCTCTTCCCATTTCATTTAAGTGCTTTGTCATTTCCTCATCTGTATAACAATAAACATCTTGTTTACCTTTTTTAGATAATTTGTATAAAGGTGGTTGAGCAAGATATACATTTCCATTTTCAATTAACGGTCTCATATATCTAAAGAAAAATGTTAATAGTAAAGTTCTAATATGTGCACCATCAACATCAGCATCAGCCATAATTATAACTTTTCCATATCTGATTTTAGATATATCGAAATCTGCTCCAATTCCTGCACCAACAGCTAATATAACTGGTTGTAATTTATCGTTATTGTAAATTTTATCTGCTCTTGATTTTTCAACATTAAGCATTTTTCCCCATAATGGAAGAATTGCTTGGAATCTTCTATCTCTTCCTTGTTTTGCACTTCCTCCTGCAGAATCTCCCTCAACTATATATACTTCACATTCAGAAGCAACTTTACTACTACAATCTGCTAATTTTCCTGGTAATGTTGATGTTTCTAAAGCACTTTTTCTTCTAACTAACTCTCTAGCTTTTCTTGCAGCTTCTCTTGCACGAGATGCACTAATACATTTTTCTAAAATTGCTTTAGCAACTGTTGGATTTTCTTCTAAGAAATTAGATAATGCTTCATTTACAGCACTACTTACTAATCCAGACACATTACTATTTCCTAATTTAGTCTTTGTTTGTCCCTCAAATTGTGGTTCTTTTACCTTTACTGAAACAACTGCTGTAATTCCTTCTCTTATATCTTCTCCTTGTAAGTTTCCATCTTTTTCTTTTAATAAGTTATGTGATTTAGCATAATCATTAAAAGATTTTGTTAATGCTCTTTTAAATCCTTCTAAATGAGTTCCACCTTCTACAGTATTAATATTATTAACAAATGTTAATATGTTTTCTGAATATGCTGTAGTATATTGTATTGCTATTTCTATTGGCACTTCTCCATCTTTTTCAATATAAATAGGAGTTTTATGTAATTTTTCTTTGTTTTTATTCAAATATTCAACAAAAGATTTTAATCCACCTTCAAAATGAAATTCTGCTTTTTTGCTTGGTTCAACTCTTAAATCTTCTATATTAATTTTTAATCCTTTTGTTAAAAATGCAATTTCTCTAAATCTTTCTTCTAGAGTACTATAATCATATTCTAGTGTTTCAAATATAGTGGAATCAGCTAGAAATCTAACTTTTGTTCCTGTTTTTTTCGAATCTCCAATTCTTGTAAGTTTTTCAACAGTTTTCCCTCTGTTGAATTTCATTTGATAGATTCCTCCATCTCTTTGAATTGTTACTTCAGTCCATTCAGATAATGCATTTACAACAGAAGCACCAACTCCATGAAGACCTCCTGATACTTTATATCCACTATCTCCACCAAATTTTCCTCCTGCATGTAGTTTTGTATAAACTGTCTCTGCAGCAGATATCTTAGTTTTTGGATGTATATCTACTGGAATTCCTCTACCATTATCTTCTACAGAAATTATATTTCCTGGCTCTATTTTTACATCAATCTCTGTACAATATCCTGCTAAGGCTTCATCAACGCAGTTATCTACAATTTCATATACAAGATGGTGTAATCCTCTTATAGATACACTTCCTATATACATACCTGGTCTTTTTCTTACAGCTTCTAATCCCTCCAATACTTGAATTTGATCTGCTCCATATTCGTGCTCGTATTTTTCCATTATCTCTCCTCCTATTTTGTCTTTCTTATTTACGTTTCTTATCACTTGCTCTTTTTGCTAATGTTGCTGTAGATATATTAGTAACATATGCTAAATTTTTATTTAATATTATTAGTGATTTTTGATTATCCATCGTAACATTTACTATTTTAACACTTTTTCTGATTTTTTGTAATATTTCTTCAACACTTTTCTTTTTTCTTAATTTACTTATATCTATAATTGCAACAATATTTTCTGAATTAATTACAAAATCCTTTCCTATATGAACATACATTAGAAAACCTCTCCTTTTTTTACATTATATATATTATTTTCTAAATTAGGTAATTCTATTTTATCTGTTCCTGTCAAAATAACTTGTGTATTTTTTATATTACACAAAAAGTTCTTTCTTCTTTTCTCATCTAGTTCTGACATAAAATCATCTAATAATAGTATTGGATATTCCCCAATATCATCATAAATAACATTTAGCTCAGCAAGTTTTAAAGAAAGTATTGCCGTTCTGTTCTGTCCTTGTGATCCATAAGAACTAACTTCTTTCTCATTAATATATATCATAAAATCATCTCTATGTACACCCTTTGTTGTAAACCCTTTTATGATATCTAATTTTCTTCTCTCTTTTAGTAATTTTAAATAATCTTCCTTATTTTCACAATTTGATATATATTCAATCTTCAAAACCTCTTTTTCATCTGTGATTTTACTGTGAATATCATTTATCTTACTAGAAATTTTTTCTATAAATTCTTTTCTATATAAATAAACTTTTTCTGCATATTCTGATAATTTTTCATCCCAAATTTCAAGAAGTTCTTCTGATTTATTTTCTTCTTTTATTTGTCTTAAATAATTATTTCTTTGTTCTATTGTTTTTAAATACATATTTAAGTTATGTACATAATTAGGTCTTAATTGTCCTATCATAATATCTAAGAATCTTCTTCTTTTTGCCGGTCCATCTTTTAAAATATTTATATCTTCTGGAGTAAAAATAACTATATTAATATTTCCTAAAAGTTCACTTAATTTTTTTATTTTTATTCCATTAATACTTATTTGTTTTTTATTTCCTAATTCTATTTTTATTTTTCCATCTCTATCTTTTTTTTGATAATAAATTTCTACTAGAGATGTTTCTTTATCAAACATTATCATTTCTTTTTCTTTTGTTGTTCTAAAAGATTTACCAAAACTACATAAAAATATAGACTCTAATATATTAGTTTTACCTTGTGCATTATCTCCATAAATAATATTTATATTTTTATTTAACTGTAAGTCTAATTCTTTATAATTTCTAAAATTGTTTAATTTAATTCTTTCTATATACATTTTATTATGTCCTTTTATGTATCTTTTTCTTTTAACAATTAAATTTTACTAATAGTATTAATATTTTTTGTATTTTATTAACTTTTCGTTTAAATTTAATAACTACTTATCCACAAAATTGTGGATAAGTTGTCTATTTTTTTTCACATATTCTTAATAACTATTCTTTCATTCTTATAGGAAGCACCATATAAATATAATCTCCACCTTCTTCAACAGGTCTAATTATACATGGTGAAATACTTGTCCCAAAATCTATAAATACTTCTTGATCATCAATAGCTCTTAATGCATCTAAGAAATATTTTGGATTAAATCCAGCTTCTAAATTTTTTCCCTCTGTTGTTACATACATTTCTTCTTTTGCATCACCTGTTTGGTTTGTACAAGAAATTGTAACTTTTCCTATATCCACATTAACTTTTACTGGATACTTCTTTTCTTTTTCTATACTTGATGATGATATCAAACTAATTCTTTCAAAACAATTTTGAATAGAATTTTTATCCACACGTATTCTTGTTTCCCAATTTTCTGGAATAACGCTAGAATAATTTAAAAATTCACCATCTAATAATCTTGTAACTATTTTACAATTTTCCATTTCAAATAAAGCTTGATTTTTAGCAACTCCTATTTTTATAGTATCATATGAATCTAAAATAATTTTATTAATTTCATTTAATGTTCTTCCTGGAATTACTGCTGTAAAATCATTTATTTTGTTTTGTAAAAATTTACTTTTCCAAGCCAATCTAAAACCATCTACAGCAACTACATTAAGTTTATTATTTTTTATTTCAAATAAGCATCCTGTAAAGATTGGTCTATTTTCTTCAGTGCTAACTGCAAATATTGTTTTTCTAATCATATCTTTTAAAGAATTTTGTTCCATTTCAATTGAATTCTCAATATTTATTTGTGGTAGTTCTGGAAATTCATCTGGATTCATTGTTGCTAATTTATATAAAGAACCTTCACATTCAATAACTAATAAATTCTTATCATTTAATGTTATTTTTATTTCACTATCAGGTAATCTTCTTATAATTTCACTAAACATTATTGCATTAACAACTGTTGCTCCTTGTTCTTCTACATTACAATTAATTATATATTCTATTCCAATTTCTAAATCATATGTAGTTAATTTTACTTCGTTATCATTTGTTTGAATTAATATACCTTCTAATATAGGCATTGTTGTTTTTGTAGCTACCGCTTTTGTTACGGAATTAATAGCTTTAAGGATATTATCCTTTTCACAAATAAGTTTCATTTGGCTTTCTCTCCTTTTAATATAATATAAATATTTTTAGTAGTAGTAGTATTAGGCATTGTGGATAATGTGGATAACTATGTGGAAACCTTAAATCCCTATAGTTTCACATGTTAATAACTTAGTGGAAAATTAAAAATCTTATCTACAATAAAAATATTTTTATGTGTAAAATTAAGATATTAACATGTTATATACACATAATTAACATTTGTATGTGGATATCCAATGTCTCTGTTCCGTAAGTAAAACTTGAAGATTTTTTCTCAAACATTTTTTTAACAAACGTATTTTTTGAAAAAATCATTCAAAGCATTTATTCACAATTATTTGTCATTTAGCAATATGTTTTTCACACTTTCCACAATTCTTTTTGTACTTACATTATTTTGTATTTCCTTCTCTATTTTATTACATGCATGTATTACTGTAGTATGATCTCTTTTGCCAAAGCCATCTCCTATCTTGGTTAAAGGAAGTTGAGCAATACTTCTACATAAATACATTGCAATTTGTCTTGGGAATGTTACATCATTTGATCTTTTAACACCCTTTAGTTCCTCTACTGTTATATTAAAATATTTAGCTATTGTCTCTTGTATTAATTCTAATGATAACACTTTATCTTTTTTTGTAACTACATCATTTATTGCCTTTTCTGCCATCTCAATAGTAATTTGACAATTAGTTAAAGATGCATTTGCAATTAGTTTATTTAGAATTCCTTCTAGTTCTCTTATGTTAGAATCTATTTTAGTTGCTATATCACTTAGAATGTCATCATCAATTATTATATTATCTAATTGAGCTTTCTTTCTAAGGATTGCTAAACGTGTTTCGTAATCTGGATTTGAAATATCTGCAATTAATCCCCATTCAAATCTAGATTTTAATCTATCTTCTAATAATTTTATTTCTTTAGGAGGTCTATCACTAGAAATAATAATTTGTTTTCCGTTTTCATGTAATGTGTTGAAAGTGTGGAAAAACTCCTCCTGAATTCTTTCTTTTCCTGCTATAAATTGAATATCATCTATTAATAGTACATCTACATTTCTATATTTATTTCTAAAAATCTCATTTTTATTATCTTTAATAGCATTTATTAATTGGTTAGTAAATTTTTCTGATGTTACATATAATATGTTAGCATTTCTATTATTTAATAATATTTCATTTGCAATTGCTTGCATTAAATGTGTTTTTCCTAATCCAACACCACCATATATAAATAATGGATTATATGCTGTAGCTGGTGCTTCAGCAACAGCTAATGCTGCGGCATGTGCAAATCTATTACTATTTCCAACAACAAATGTATCAAAAGTATATTTTGGATTTAATGTTGTGTTTGGATAACTTGCTTGATTGTTAGATAATTGCTTTGCAACTTGAATTTCTTCTTCTGTAATATCATCTTTTAATACTACTGATATTTCACAGTTTTTATTAGTAATGTAATTAAAAGTATTTCTAAAAAGATCATGATATCTAGAAATAATTGATTCTTTTTGGAAAGCATTATTGGCTATTAATACTATATTGCCATTTTCAGCACTTTCAATATCTAAATCTCTAATCCATGTTTCATAGGAAATTTTTGTAACTTCGTTTTTTAGAAGTTCTTTAGCTTTTGTTAATAGTTCATTTAATTCTTCTTTTTGCATTGTATTCAATCCTTCCAAAATATAATGATTTAAATATATATATTAAATGTATAAAAAGTTATACACATAGTTATCCACAATATTTTTATATAATATCAAATAATCCACAAAATAGTCAATACAAAAAAATATTTATTTAAAAAATCTTGATTTTATCTTGACTTATCCACAAAATTAATATATAATAATAAAGCTTATAACTGAATAATTAAGTAAAAAATCCGGCAACGGTTATACATATATATACAGGAGGTGCAAAATGAAAAGAACATATCAACCTAAAACAAGACAAAGACAAAAAGAGCATGGTTTTTTAAAAAGAATGAAAACTAGATCAGGACAAAATGTATTAAAAGCAAGACGTGCAAAAGGAAGAAAAAAACTAAGTGCGTAATATTTTAAGGTCACTTAATTAAAAGTGACCTTTTTGAAATTTGAGTGATTTTATGAGAAAAATAAAAACTTTAAAGAAAAACTATGAATTTAAAATTGTATTTTTAAAAGGAAAATTTTATAGAGGAAAACAAATATCTATATATGTTTTAAAAAATAAAGTAAATATCAATGTAATTGGTATAGCCGTAAGCACAAAGCAATGTGGTGCTGTACAAAGAAACAGAATAAAAAGACTTATTAGAGAAAATTATAGATTAATAAAAGATAATTTAAAACAAGGTTATGATATTGTGTTTTTATGGAATAAAAAAGGAGAAGTAAAGGAAGCTAGTTATTATACAATAAAAAAAGATATTGAAAATATAGTAAATAGAGCTGGACTTTATAATTAATTTATAGTTAAAATGAAAAAAATTTTACTTTTTTTATTAAAATTATATAAAAAATATATTTCACCTATGTTTAAAGCAGTGGGAATAGAATGTAAATACTATCCTAGCTGTTCAGAATATATGAGGCAAGCTATAGAAAAGTATGGAGCCATTAAAGGAACAGCTAAAGGTTTAAAAAGATTAATAAGGTGTAATCCGTTTTCTAAAGGCGGATATGATCCGTTAAAATAACATGGAGGACATATGGGAGCAATTTCAAGTTTATTTGGATATTTATTAAATGCTTTATATACAGTATTTAATAATTATGGTATTGCTATAATTGTTTTTTCAGTTATATTAAGAATTATTTTAATACCAATAACAGTAAAACAGCAAAAATCTTTGAAAAAATCTGCTAAACTTCAAGAAGAGATGAAAGAAATTCAAAGAAAATATAAAAATAATCCAGAAAAATTAAATCAAGAAACAATAGAATTATATAAAAGGGAAAAGATGAGTCCTTTTGCTGGATGTTTTAGTTCAATAATACAACTTGTTATAATTCTTTCTGTATTTTGGTTAGTTAGCCAACCTTTAACATATATGAAAAAAATAGACACAAATATTATTAATGAATATGTTACTAGATTGCAAGAAGAAAATAACCAATCTACATATAGAGAGATAGAAATTATTAACAAATATGGGGCAGAAGATGAAAGAGTTAGATTAAATATGGATTTCTTAGGATTAGACTTAAGTAAAGTTCCAAGTAGTAATTTGAATGATTGGAGAGTATATGTAATTCCATTACTATATGTAGTTTCTTCAGTACTTTCAATTAAAATTTCGAATTCATTTACTAATAAAAATAAAGAAGATAAAAAGGCAATTACAGATGGAAGTAATACAGAAATTAAGCCTGAAGAACCTAGTGAATTAGAAGCTATGGAATCTATGAACAAAAATATGATGTACATGTTACCTTTAATGTCTGTATTTATTGCTTTTATAGCTCCTTTAGGTTTAGCTTTATATTGGTTTATAAGTAATATTTTAATAATAATAGAAAAATTAATTATTGACACAATTATGAAACATAAGGAGGAAAAAGAAAATGCCTAAGTCAATTATTGCAGAAGGAAAAACTACAACAGAAGCAATTTCTAAAGGTCTTAAAGAACTAAATGTTTCAAAAGATAAAGTTAATATAAAGATTATAGAAGAGCATAATAAAAAAAGTTTTTTTAGTATTTTAGATCCAAGAGTTGTTAAAGTAGAATTAACTTTAAAAAATGATGAAGAAATAGAAGAAAAACACACTGAAAAAAAGAAAGTAATTGAAATTAGTGATGAAAATCTATTAAAAGCTGAAAATAAAATAAAGAAATTTCTTGATGAGTTTAGATTAAATTTTAGTGATTTAGATTATAATTTAGATATAGATAAAACTAATGCTTTTATAAAAGTAAATTTATCAGGAAACGATTCAAAAAATTTAATAGGGTATAGAGGAGATGTGTTAAATTCTTTGCAAACAATATTAAATACTATTGCTAATTCTGATATAAAAGAAAGAGCTAAAGTAACTTTAAATATTGGTAATTATAGAGAAAAAAGGGAAAAGGCTTTAGAAGAACTAGCAGATAAGTTATCTAAGACTGTATTAAGAACTGGAAAGTCAATTACTCTAGAACCTATGATGGCATATGAAAGAAAAATAATTCATAATAGATTACAATCTAGTAATAAAGTAAAAACACATAGTGTAGGTGAAGAACCATACAGAAGAGTTGTTATAGAGAAAAAATAAAATCGGAAGTCAAAGTGAAGATTTTAGTTTATTTGTTTATTAAACTATTATTTTGCTTTGACTTTTTTTGTAGGGGGAATTTAAATGAACAATACTATTGCTGCAATCGCAACTGCAACAGGCACAGGTGGTATAGGAATTATTAGAATGAGCGGTGATAATTGCTTTGAAGTTTTAAAAAAGATTTTTAAACCAATAGATAAAAATTTTGATTGGAATAATATTAAGGGATATACAATTAAATATGGATATATTATAAATTCAAAAAATAAAGAAAGAATAGAAGAGGTTCTAGTTTCGTTTTTTAAAGCTCCAAAGAGTTATACTACAGAAAATATGTGCGAGATCAATTGTCATGGAGGAACTATTATTGAGAAAAAGATTTTAAATGAATGTTTATTAAATGGAGCAGATCTTGCTGAAGCAGGGGAATTTACTAAAAGAGCATTTTTAAATGGAAGAATAGATTTATCTCAGGCAGAATCGGTAATTGATATTATTAATGCAAAATCAGATAATGAAGCTACAGCATCTTTTAATCAACTACAAGGAAGGCTGTCTGAAGAAATTGAGAATATAAGAGATGACTTATTAGATATAATGTCTGACATAGAAGCTTCAATAGATTATCCGGAATATGATATAGAAGAAACTACTAATGAAAAAGCAATAAATAGTTTAAATAAAATAGAAGAAAAACTTGTAGAATTAGAAAATTCATTTGATAATGGAAGGTTATTAAAAGAAGGTGTAAAAACAGTAATTATAGGAAAACCTAATGCTGGAAAATCATCTTTATTAAATAATATATTAAATGAAGATAGAGCAATTGTAAGTGATTTGGCTGGAACAACAAGAGATACAATTGAAGAGTTTATAAATATTGAAGGAGTTCCATTAAAAATAATAGATACAGCAGGAATAAGGGATACAGAGGATTTAGTTGAAAAAATTGGTGTTAATAAAGCAATTTCACTTGTAAAAGATGCGGATTTAGTTATAGCTATTTTTGACTCATCTGAAAAACTTCAGGAGGATGATTTTAAAATACTTGAAATGATAAAAAACAAAAAGAGTATTATATTGTTAAATAAATGCGATTTAAGCCGAGAAAGTTCTGAAACAATAAATTATATATCTAAATCAAATAAAAACGTTCTAAAGGCATCTATGAAGACAAAAGAGGGAATGAAAGAACTATATAAAATGATTTATGATATGTTTAATAATAATGAGATAAAATTAAATGATGGAATTATTATTACAAATGTTAGACATAAGAGACAAATTCATAAAGCAATTGAAGATATAAATAAAACTAAAGATATAATTAATAATAATATGACAATAGATATTGTGGCGATTGGAATAAAAGAAATATTAGAAGACTTGGGAGAGATAACAGGAAACAATGTTTCAGAAGATATAATTAATAAAATATTCTCTAAATTTTGTCTAGGTAAATAGATCAAAATGACAAAATGGAAAAGAAAGCGTATAAAATACGAAAATAATAAACTATAAAACAATTGATATATGTGATTTGCAGAAAATACGACAGATTTCGACAAAATCGATAATTGACAATATGACAAACAATAGAACAAAACTAAAAAAACGTTGAAATTATTAACAAATAAATTGTTTTAATAAATAAAAATATTAAAAAATCGTTTGTGATAAAAAAGTGAAGTTTCATATTAAATAGAAAGGAATGAAAATACAATGGAATATGATGCAGGAAAATATGATGTAGCAGTAATTGGAGCTGGACATGCTGGGTGTGAGGCCGGTCTTGCTACAGCCAGGCTAGGTTTAAAGACTTTAGTGTTTTCGATTAGCTTAGAAGCTGTTGCAAATATGCCATGTAATCCACATATAGGAGGTAGTTCAAAAGGACATCTAGTTAGGGAATTAGATAGCCTTGGTGGTGAAATGGGAAAGAATATAGATAAAACATATACACAATTAAGAATGCTTAATACATCTAAAGGTCCAGCTGTTTATTCGCTTAGAGCTCAGGCAGATAGAAAAAGATATCAAGCTGAAATGAAATATACTTTAGAAAAACAAGAAAATTTATTTTTAAAACAAGCAGAAATAATTGATATAGGAGTAGAGGAAGGTAAGGTTAAATATGTTAAGACAAATATAGGAGCTGTTTATCAAGTTGATAATGTTATATTAGCTACAGGAACATATTTAAAAGGAAAGATATTTATTGGAGAGACATCTTATGAAAGTGGCCCTGACGGCGTGTTTCCCGCAAATAAGTTGTCAGATATGCTAAAGAAATTAGGAATTAATTTAGTTAGATTTAAGACAGGAACTCCTGCTAGAATTAACAAGAATAGTATTGATTTTTCCAAAATGGAAATACAAGAAGGAGATAAAAATCCAGAGGCTTTTTCTTTTGAAGATAAAATAGATAATAGCAAAAAGCAGCTTCCTTGTTATTTGACATATACTAATAAGAAAACTCATGATATAATTAGAGCAAATTTACATAGATCTCCTCTTTTTGCTGGAGTTATTGAGGGAACAGGACCAAGATATTGTCCTTCAATAGAGGATAAAGTTGTCAGATTTGCAGATAAAGAGAGACATCAAATATTTGTAGAGCCAGTAGGTAGAGATACAAATGAAATGTATATACAAGGAATGAGTTCATCTCTTCCTGAAGATGTTCAAATAGCTATGTATAGGACAATTCCAGGGTTGGAAAATGCAGAATTTACTAGACCAGCATATGCTATTGAATATGATTGTATTGATCCTTCAGAACTTCAATTATCTCTTGAACATAAGAAAATTAGTGGAATGTTCTTTGCTGGTCAAATTAATGGTACATCAGGATATGAAGAGGCTGCAGTACAAGGGCTTATGGCTGGTATAAATGTTGCTAGAAAAATGCAAGGAAAAGAGCCAGTTATTTTAGATAGATCACAAGCTTATATAGGTGTTTTAATTGATGATATTGTAACAAAAGGAACTAATGAACCTTATAGAATGATGACGTCAAGAGCTGAATATAGGCTACTTTTGAGACAGGACAATGCAGACTTAAGATTGACAAAAATAGGTCATGAAGTTGGTTTAATTAGTGATGAAAGGTATGAAAAGTTTTTAGAAAAGAAGAAACAAATAGAAGAAGAAATAGAGAGAATTAGAAAAACTAATGTTAAACCAAATGATAAAGTTAATGACTTTTTAAGAAAAAATAATTCATCTATACTAACAAATGGTACAAAATTAATTGATTTATTAAAAAGAAGTGAGATTTCTTATGAAAAATTGGGAGAAATCGATGAAAATAGGCCTAAATTGCCTGAAGAAGTTAAAAACGAAGTAGAAATTCAAATAAAATATGAAGGATATATAAAACTTCAAGAAGAACAAGTGGAGAAATTTAAAAAATTAGAATATAAGATTTTACCAAAAGATACTGACTATGAACAAATAAAAGGCTTGAGATTAGAAGCAAGACAAAAATTAAATAAAATTAGACCAAATTCTGTTGGACAAGCGTCAAGAATATCAGGAGTTTCACCAGCTGATATATCAGTACTTTTAATATATTTAGAACAATTAAAAGGTGATAAAAGGAGTAATAATGAATAAAGAAGATTTTAATAAAGAAATTATTGGAAAATTGAGTAAAATTAATGTAAAAATTAATGAAAATGAGATAGAGAATTTATATGATTATACAGAAAAACTATTAGAATGGAATACATATATGAATTTAACAGCAATTACTGATATAGATGAAATTATTTTAAAACATTATACTGATAGTTTAACTATAAATAAATATATAGAAGAAGGAATGCAAGTCATTGATATAGGTACTGGAGCAGGTTTTCCAGGAATTCCGTTAAAAATTATGAATAAAAATAATAATTTTATATTAGTAGATTCACTAAATAAAAGAATTAAATTCTTAGAAGAAGTAAAGAATACATTAAATTTAAAAAATATAGAATTAATACATTCAAGAGTAGAAGATTTAGCTAGAAATTCAAAGTATAGAGAAAAGAATGATATTGTTGTATCAAGAGCAGTAGCTAATTTAAGTACTTTATTAGAATATATGCTTCCTTTTATTAAGGAAAATGGATTATGTATATGTATGAAAGGTCCTAATATAGAACAGGAATTAGAAGAATCTAAAAAAGCATTAGAAATATTAGGAGGTAAAATAGAAAAAATAGAAAATATAATATTACCAAATAGCGATATAGAAAGAAATATTATTTTAGTTAGAAAGATTAAATCAACACCTTCAAAATATCCTAGAAAGGCTGGAATACCAGCAAAGCAGCCAATAAAATAAAACAAAAAATAGGTTATATTAATTATAAATATAATCTATTTTTTTATATAAAAATTATTTAAAAGTTTTATATATTTTATTGACATATACTAAAATTTTATATATTATTAATGTATTAAATTTTAAACGGAGGCTAAAGAAAAATGGGAAAAATTGTATCGATTGCAAATCAAAAAGGAGGAGTCGGAAAGACTACAACTTCAATTAATTTAAGCACTATACTTGCAAAAAAAGGTAAAAAAGTTTTAATGATTGATGCAGATCCTCAAGGTAATGCTTCTAGTGGAGTTGGTATAGATAGAGATGAAATTGAATTATCTGTATATGATATACTAATAAATGATGCACAAATAGAAGAGGTTGTCAAAAAGACAAATATAAAAAATTTGGACTTATGTCCATCAAATATAAATCTTGCGGGAGCTGAAGTAGAGCTTGTATCAATTGAGTCAAGAGAACATAGATTAAAAGAAAAACTAGATAATGTAAAGGATAAATATGATTATATAATAATTGATTGTCCACCATCATTAGGACTAATTACTCTAAATGCTTTTACAGCGTCAAATAGTGTTTTAATTCCTGTGCAATGTGAATATTATGCTCTTGAAGGATTAGGACAATTACTAAATACTATAAGTCTAGTAAAGAAACACTTAAATAAAGAGATAGAAATTGAAGGTGCTCTTCTTACAATGTATGATGCAAGAACTAATTTATCAAATCAAGTTGTAAAAGAAGTCAAAAATTATTTTAATGACAAAGTATATAAAAATGTAATACCTAGAAATGTAAAACTAAGCGAAGCTCCAAGTTATGGTATGCCAATTAGCATATATGATCCTAGATCAAAGGGAGCAAAGAGCTACGAAAAATTTGTAAAAGAATTTTTAAAGAATAATGATAATGATGCTAAAGGAAAACATGCTTTATAATCTAAATTAGAGGGAGGAAAAAAATGAAGAAAACAGGTTTAGGAAAAGGTTTAGATGCTTTATTTGCAGATAATCTATTAAACAATACAGAAGAAAATATTGAAGAAAATGCTGATAAAATTCATAAAATAAAAGTTATAGAGATAGAACCAAATAGAGAGCAACCTAGAAGAACTTTTGATGAAGAAGCTTTAGACGAGCTTGCTAGTTCTATAAAAACATATGGTGTATTGCAGCCAATCATAGTTAATAAAAAAGATAATTATTATGAAATTGTTGCAGGTGAAAGAAGATGGAGAGCTGCAAAAAAAGCAGGTTTAACTGAAATGCCATGTATAATTAAAGATGATATTACAGAAAAGACTAATAAAGAAATTGCATTAATTGAAAATTTACAAAGAGTTGATCTTAATCCAATAGATAAAGCAAAAGGTTTAAAAGAGCTAATTGATGATTATGGTATGACGCAAAAAGAATTAGCTGATTCAATAGGAATAAGTAGAAGCAATATTGCAAATTCAATAAGAATATTAAATCTTGATCCAAGAGTTATTCAATTAGCTGAAGAGGGAAAGATTACAGAAGGACACTGTAGAAATTTAGTTGTAATAGAAGATCCTGAAAAACAATATAAAGCGGCTTTAAACATTATAAATAATGGAGAAAGTGTTAGAGATATTGAGAGAAAAGTAAAGAATAATAAAGTGGCAAAAAAGATTGATCCAAGATATGAGGCAATTTATAGAGATATTGAAGATTCTTTCCAAGGTTTCTTTGGCACGAAAGTTAAATTAGACGCTCATAAAAAATCAGGAAAGATAATTATTCAATATTCTTCATATGACGACTTAGAAAGAATTCTAGGGCTTATAAATAAAGAATAAATAGAACTTTTAGAAAGGGACGAAACAGGATAATGGATGTTATTTTAAATTTTCTTAGATCAGATATATTTTTAGTAATTTTGTTTGTTTTTTTAATAATTCTTCTTGTACTATATTCAAAAACAACAATTCATTTAAAAAAGTTAAGGGAGAGTTATTCAAAATTCATGAACAAACTAGGTAATGGAAATGACCTAGAACAAATGATAAGAAACTATATAGATAAAGTAGAGAAAACAGATGAAAGAAACGAAGAGATAATAAATTATTGTAAGAAAATTGATAATGATATTAAAGGATGTACCCAAAAAATAGGAATAGTTAGATATAATGCTTTTAAAGATACTGGTAGTGATTTAAGTTTTACATTAGCATTATTAGATAAATATAATAATGGTGTTGTCTTAAATGGAATATATGCACGAGATTCATCAAATATCTATGCAAAACCTGTAAAAAATGGTGAATCAAATTATGTACTATCTAATGAAGAAAAAGAAGCAATAAGAATTGCAGTAGAAAGTAAATAATATAATAAAAAAATAATTAATTTAAAAAATAAATTAATTATTTTTTTTATTTATTAAGAAAATTAATTATAAATAAATATTAAATATTAATTATTAAAAAATAAAATAAATTAATATATTTTATTTTTTATTTTATTTTTTATATTTTTTTAATTATTTTTTTATTTTATTTTTATTATTAATATTTTTTAAATTTAATCCATTTAATTTTTTTATTAATATAATTTATTATTTATTTTTTTCACTTTTATAAAATAAATAGTTTGTCAAAAAAGTTATACTAAAAGATAATTAAAAATAAAAATAAAATTAAAGATTAATTAATAAAATTTAAAATAATTGATAGGTAACTAAATAATGATAAAAAAAATAATAATTAGATTGTATATATTAATAAATAGTATAATTGTAACTTGGGGAAACAAATAAGTTACTAAATTTGGTAAATTTAATTTTAAAATATTTAATAGTAAACATAAAAATGGATTTAAATATTAAAAATATTTAAGCTATTTGAATAATAGTTTTAGACTTTTTATATAACAAATAAAATAAATATATTGTTAACAAAAAGACAAAAATATAATAATACAAATAAAAATAAAAAAATTAATTAATAAATATATTGAGTAATAATAAAAAATAAATTTTTAATTATTTATTTAAAATTTAAAACTTATAAAAAATAATAAAAAGATAATTAAAAAATATAATAAATAAAAATAAAAAAATAAAAATAAAAAAATATAAAAAAAATTAAAAAAAATAAATTAAAGTAAATTAATTTAATTTATTTTTTAATAATTAATATTTATTTATAATTTATTTTCTTAATAAATAAATTATTTTAATAATATTTTTTTTAATATTTTAATAATTAATAAAAAAATAAAATAATATTATTAAATTAAAAAACAAATATTAAAAATAATAAATTTAAATAATAAGAAAATTGTCAAAAAGATCGTATAATTAAAACTAAATAAAATAAAACAATTAAAATTAATAAATTTAAAAGTTATAACATAAAAAAATGTAACTATATTATTCTAAATAATATTTAATTATTTTCTTAATTAATAGAATAAAATTTAAAAGAAATATATCGGAATAAACATTTTTTTGAAAAAAATAAATTAAAAGCATAATAAAAAGATGAATTAACATAAAGAAGAAAAATTAATATTAAATATTAATAATTATAATATACATATATAAATTATCATACTATTAACATTGAGAAATATATTATTATATACAAAATGACAAAAAGATGTAAAAAAATAAATATTATATAAAACTATAAAAAGTAGATATTTAAGATATTAAATATTTATAAAAATATTTAATAATTCATATAATAATAATAAATAAAATTAAATAAAAAAATATTATAAAAAATAATTAATAAAAATAAATATTAATAATAAATAAATTATTTTAGTAATATTTATTTTAATATTTCAGTAATTAATTAGAATAAATAAAAATTAATTAAATAATTAAAATTATAATTTCTATTTAATTAATAATAAAATAAAAAATAATTTAATTTATTTTAAAAAAGATTTATTATTAAATTGTATTAGTATTGGATTATTTTAATATAGATAAATAAAAATAATTATTAAATTAACTTTTTATATTAAAAGATTTTTTTTATTTAATTAAAAATATAATAAATTATTTTAATATTAGTGATATACTTGAAAAAATTGAATATATCTATTGACAAATAAATGAGTAATATGTTAATATATATACTGTTCCAATTAGAGGTAACAAGTTAATGGAGAGGTGGTCGAGTTGGTTTATGGCACCAGTCTTGAAAATTGGCGTAGGTTTGTAGCCTACCGTGGGTTCGAATCCCACCCTCTCCGCCAATATTTAATAGAAGTTAGAATTAGATAAAGTATCTAACTTCTATAATTATATGGAGGCTTACCCAAGTGGTTGAAGGGGACAGTTTGCTAAACTGTTAGGGTTCGCAAGGGCCGCGAGGGTTCAAATCCCTCAGCTTCCGCCAAAACTGTAAATTTATTTTACGGTTTTTTTTATTGTAAATTATGATGCGATTAAATAAAATAAGAAACATATATGCATATATGTTTCTTATTTTATTTAATAATTATTTAATTATCGTAAATTCCAATTTTTCTCATATAATTTATATATGAATTATCAATATTTGACCATATTTGTATTTCATTATTTAATGTAGGATAATCTAGTTTATTATTAGAAATTTGCTCATAATTACAAATTATTCTATCTTTGAAGCTTTCTGGACATCTTCCAATTATTCTTGATATATCAAAGTATGGATTACCAAAGCCTCCAAATCCAAAGTCTATAATTGCGGCAATATGATAATTTGAATCAAGCAAAATATTACTTGAATTTAAATCTCCGTGGACAAGAGTATTATGATCCTTATTTTTAAAATCTTCATATTTCCAGAATATTTTATCTTCTTGTGATACATGTACATTTAAAAGCTCATCAAGAAAATCTGTTAGATTTAAACCTATATTATTAATTGTAAATATTTGATCGTTCTTAAAATCAATATTATGCAATTGATACATAAATTTAGCAATATCTTTAGAAACAGTTTCAATTTGAGACGGAGACATTGTATCCATTACGTCAGCCAAAACTGTTCCTTCAATTTTTTTATGAATACTAAAAGGCCTATTATTATCATATTTTAAATCTAATTTAACTGTTTGAAAATCAGTTTTCCCACTAATATATTTAGAAAATTCATAGTCTTTGACTATAGTTCTTAGCCAGAAATTATCTCTTGGAAATCTAAAAAAATAATTTCCAGAATCAGTACTAACTTCAAATACAATATTTGTCCAGCCTGTAGATATAGGTTTAATACTTGATATATTTTTATCTGATAGTGCAGTTATTATAATTTTTGTAAAATCTTCATCAAGTGAAAAGTAATCTTTTTTCATATATTTCTCCTAATTATTTAAAATATTTTTTACTAATTTAATTATATTGTCTTCAGACTCTTTATCATAATTGTTATATACAATATAATCAAATTGATTTCGTAAGTTTTCATCATTTATAAAGTTATTATAATGTTCATCTATTTCTTGTAATCTTTGTTTTTCAACTTCAGGTGAAAGGTGTCTTAATATAGTCTTTTCTTTTGCCATTTCTATATTTTTAGGCAATATATAAAGAACTTTCATGTTAGGACAAATCTTTTTTAAATCAAATACTGTTTTGTAATGAAGTTCAAAAACAGTATTTTTATTAGAATAAAGTTCTTTCTTAGAGTATGCATATATATTACCTAACATTTCAAAATCATAAGATATTAAATTCGATTTTTTCATTTCATTTAGTTCTGTAGGAGTAACGAAAATTTTATCTTCATTGTTTTTTTCTCCAGTTCTTATTTGACGTGTTGTAATAATTTTAATTTTTTCAAAATTTAATTTTTCAACAATTTTATCTTTAAAGTATGATTTACCAACACCTGTAACTCCTGCTATAGCTAAAAGCATATATAACCTCCTTGCATTTATAACTATAATCTGTATTATAACGTGAAATAAGAAAAATTACAAGTTTTGATAATATATTATTATTTATACTAATAGTATTAAATAGGTGATGAATATGAGTTTAGGATTATGCTTGTCTGGTGGAGGAGTGAAAGGAGCTGCACATATTGGAGCTATTAAAGCTCTAGAAGAAGAAAATATAAAACCGGATTTTATATCGGGTACATCATCTGGAAGTATAGTTGCGACATTATATGCAGTTGGATATAGTGCTGAAGAAATAAAGAAAATATTTACAGAAAATGCTACAAAAATAAAGTATTTTGATTTAAAAAATATAAAAAATATTATAATTAATTTAATTAAAAAAAAGAAATTTAGTATAGAAGGTTTAAATACAGGAGAAATTATAGAAAAAATAATTAATAAATATTGTAATAAAAAGGGAATAAAAAATATAAATGAAATAAAGGAAAATCTTTTGATAGCGAGTGTTTCTATAAATACAGGAAATGTATATTTTTTTCAATCTAAATATAATAATGTAAGATATTCAGATGAGTTCATATATATTAATAATATAAATATTGGAAAGGCAGTTAGAGCAAGTTGTAGTTATCCAGGAATATTTTGTCCATATCAAATGAATAATGATTTACTTATTGATGGTGGAGTAAGAGAAAATATACCTTGGAAGCAAGTAAAAAATATGGGAATTGATAAAGTATTATGTATTACTTTTGAGGAAAAAGAGAAAGAAAAGAAAGACAAAAATATAATAGATATTATTTCAAGATCATTAAATTTAATAGGAAGAGAATTAAATAACTATGAATTAATCGGTGCTGATTATTTATTAAAAATAAATACAAAAAATGTTTCATTATTAGATTATTCAAAAATTAATTATTTATATAATGAAGGATATTATCAGATGAAGAAATATTTAAATAAAATAAAAATAAAATAAAAAAATATATTAATAAAAAAATATATTAATAAAAAATAAAAAAAAATATAAAAAAAACAAATAAAAATTAATAAACAAAATTAATAAATTAAATATTTTATTATTCCTATCTTTAATATTTTAATAATTAATAATATTAATTAGAATAAATAAAAAATATTAAAAAATAATTAATTTAAACAATAAAAGAATTGTCAAAAAGATCATATAATTAAAAGTAAAGCAAATAAAACAATTAAGTAAAAAAAATTTAAAGTTTAAACCATAAAAAAATGTAACTATATTATTGTAAATAATATTTAATTGTTTTCTCAATTACAATAATAAAATTAAAAAGAAATATATCGGAATAAGCATTTTTTAGAAAAAATATAATTAAAAATATAATGAATAAATAAATTAACATAAAAGAGAAAAAATAAAATTAAAGATTAGGGCATATAATATATTTATATGAATGTAAAATGTATCAATGTTTAAATCTATATTATTGCAAACAAAATGACAAAAAGATGTAATAAAGAAATGTTAAACAAAAGTATAAAAACAGATATCTAAAATATCAAATATTTACAAAAATATTTAATATTTTTGTGAATTAAAATAAATAAAATTAAAATAAAAAAATATTAATAAAATAAAAATTAAAATAAAAATTAAAATAAAAATAAATTAAAAAATAAATAATAAAAATTAATAATGCTAATAAACAAATTATTTTTTAATATTTATTTTTATTATTTAAATAAATAAAAAATAGAAAAAATAATAAAAGAAAATAAATAAAAAATAAATAATAAATTATATTAATAAAAAAATAAAAAGGCTTAAAATCGAAAATAATGAATTAAATTTTATTTATTTTTAAATAATAATATAAAAAAATAAATAATGAATATATAACAATATGTTTAGTAAAATATAGGATTAATATTTGTCAAAAAGATATAAAAAAATTATAAATAAATATAATGACAATTCAATGATAGACTTTTTATTAGTTAATATAATGAGTTGTAAACTAATAAATAAATAAAATTATAATAAATTAATAAATAAAACGGATTTAATTATATTAAAAAAGTCAACGGAATAAAGAAATAAACTTTAATCTACATATATGAATATAATAGAAAAGAAAGATTACATAAATATGAATATTAAATTATCTATTTACAAATATAATATATTGAGAAGAGCAATTATAAGTAAATATATTTGACGGGATAATAATTAATAACAAAAAGACAAAAATAAAGCAAAAATTATTTGGGAAATTATTGTATAAAGATGAGTATAAATATAAGTTATTAAAATAACAAATATAATATTATTATAAATAATTTAATAATTAATAAAATTAAATTTGAAATAATTAAATAATTAAATAATTAAATAAATAAAAAAATAATATAATTTGAAATAATTAAATAAAATAAAAAATTAATAAAATTAATTAATAAAAAATAAATAAAAATATAAATGAAAAGAAATAAATAAGTTAAATAAATAAAATATAAAATATATTATTAATTTAAATAGAATAAAAAATAATTTATTTTATTATTATTTTTTAAAAAAAGAAAAATTTTAAATTAATTGTTTAGAAATTAAATTATATTAATAGCTATTTATTCAAAAATTGTCAAAAAGGTAAATAAAAAATATGCTGAATATTTTTATAAAAGCTTTTTAGAAAAAAGCAAAATAAGATATAACAAGAACGTAAACTAATAATATACAGATTTTAATAAATTTTATTCATAAAAGTAGGTATAGATTTTAATGTAAAATATCGGAATAGTATATTTTATTATATTAATACTTTTTATATAATTAAATAAATCAGATTGACATAACTTAAAGAATTTAAATTACATTAGAGGAGAAGGAAAAGAATAATAAAGAAACTAGATCTAACAATAAATAATATTATACAAAATGACAAAAAAATAAAGAGAGTATTTATAAAAGAATTTCTCTATAATTTATAAAAAGATTAAGTTTGAGAACTTGCATGTAAATAAAAAAATAATAAAAAAATAATAGAAAAATAATAGAAAAATAATAATAAAATAAATTAATAATATTTTTATTAAAAAATAAAAATAATTATATTAATACTAAAAATTAATTAAAAAATTATTATTTAATTTCAAATAATAAAAATAATAAATTTTTAAACTAATAATAATTATTATTTTTTCAATTAATTTTTTTATTTTTTTGATATTTTTATATAAATATAAATTAATTTTCTAAAAATAAAATTAATTTATAATAATTTATTTTATAATATTAAAAACACTATTATATAAAAAGAAAAATATTGAAAATATTTGTCAAAAAGTATATATTCATAACTAATTATAAATTATAAATATGAAGATCAAGATAGGTATAATGTATACACATAATAAAACGTTAACTTCTAAAGGTAAAAATTAATAATAAATCGATATAAAATTTTGATAAAAGATTGTAAGATTTATATCGGAATAGTAGATTAATTTATTTATGAGATGTTTATTAAATGATTTTAAAAAAGTAAACATAAAAACAAATATAGGTAATAAAAAAATAAAGAGAATTTATTAGTATGATTTATTATAATTAGTTATTAAAAAATTAATGTTTTATATAAACAAAATGACAAGATTCTTAGCTAAAAAAAATTAGACAATAATATTATTAAATTTGAACAAAATGTAAAGAAAAAATAAAATAAATAATAATAGTGATTAAATTAAATTTATTTTTCAATTAAATAAAATAATAAATTTAATAATATTAAAAAATAAAAAATAATTATAAATAAATATTTAAAAAATAAAAAAATAATAAAAAAAATAAATATAAAAAAAAAGAATTATATATTTTTTTATTTAATTTTTTTTAATATAATAATATTATTTATTTTATTTTTAATTATTTTTAATAAAAAATATTAAAAATATTTATTATTATTTTTTTATATGTTAGTAATTGTAAAATTGATAAAAAAAATTAAAATGTAAATAACGCAGATTTGTCAAAAAAGTAAATATATATTTTAAGAAATGTTATGGATATACATATAAATTAAAAACGAAGATATAAAAATAATTACATGTAAACAAAGAATATAAAAATTAAAGTAAAATTAAAGTGAATTTTAATGATAACTAATTATAAAAATATATAAGGATTAGGTAGTTCTTATATTATACTAGGTTAAATACTTTTATAGACTTAAAGTAAACATAACAACAAAAACAATGTAATTAAAAACAAGTTGATTTAGAAGCAAATAATTTTAATAATTATATATAATAATTTTACGATAATAAATATACAAAAAGACAAAAAAATAAAGTATCATTTTTTGTCTCTTAAAAAATTTTTTGTTTTTATTTTATATAATAAAATTATATGTCTAAAAAAATAAAAAGGCTTAAAAACGAAAATAAAAAGAATAAAATAATTAAATATTTAATTGTTTTTGAATTAAAATAATAAATATAAAAAAATAAATTCTAATTAATTAAATTAGAATTTATTTTAATAATAATTATTATTATTTATTTTTTATTGCATCTGTTTTTTTATTATTTGTTTTTTTATTTTCGTTTTTAATTTTTTCCTTTTCTTTTTCTTGACGCTTTAAATTATCCTTTGCGACAGTCATAAGTAATTTTATTCTATTAGTTTGATTTGCTTCACTAGCACCAGGGTCATAATCTATAGCTGATATATTAGCATCTGGAAATTCATTTCTTATAGTTTTGATTACACCTTTACCAACTACATGATTTGGTAAACAAGCAAATGGTTGAACACAAGCTATATTTGGAATTCCGTTTTCAATATATTCTATCATTTCAGCTGTTAAAAACCATCCTTCACCTGTTTGATTTCCAATAGATAATATATTTTTAACCTTATCTTCTAATTCCCAAATATCACATGGAGGCAAGTAACCTTTTTTTGAATTAGCTAAAGCTATTCTAGAATCCTTTTCTAGTATATCAATTAATTTTATTGCAGCTTTAAACAATTTTGCTTTAACTTTATCTGTTTTTATTAATTTATTAAATGTAATTTTATGTGTTGCAATAAATTTAACAAATCCCATGAAATCAGGTAATACAACTTCTGCACCTTCTTCTTCTAGCTTATTAGCGATAAAGTTATTTCCAAATGGATGGTATTTTATTAGTACTTCACCTACTATACCAACTTTAGGTTTTACTTTTGAAGTATCAAGTTCAATTTTTTCAAAATCATTTACCATGTCATAGATACTTTGTTTAAATTGTTTCATAGTAGACTTTTCAAGCATTTTTTTACATTTTTCCATCCACTCATCAAATAATTTTTGAGTTTCTCCTTTATGTACTTCATATGCTCTATTTTTTGTAAGCATCTTTTGCAATAAATCCGCATATACTACTGTTTTTAATAATCTTTCTATTAATGGTAATGTTATTTTAAATCCAGGCATTTTTTCCATTCCAACAACATTGAAAGATATAACTGGAATGTTTTCAAAACCTGCATCTTTTAATGCTTTACGAATAAATCCTATATAGTTAGTTGCTCTACATCCTCCACCTGTTTGAGACATAATTAATGCAGTTTTATTTAAATCATATTTACCTGATTGCAAAGCTTCAATCATTTGTCCCGTAACAAGAATTGATGGATAACAAGCATCATTATTGACATATTTTAAACCAGTTTCCACTGTATGATCAGTGCAATCTCTTAAAAGTTCTACTTTATATCCAGAATTCTTTACAGCAGATTCTAGTAATTCAAAATGAATTGGTGCCATTTGTGGAATAAGTATTGTATAGTCTTTTTTCATATCTTTTGTGAAAATTTTCTTGTTAACCTCATAATTTCCATCACCTTTTAATTCATCTTTATTTGCTAAACGTTTATTCATACTAGCAAGTAATGAACGGATACGAATTCTTACAGCTCCTAAATTGTTAATTTCATCAATTTTTATTAATGTGTACATTTTACCATAGCTTGTTAAAATTTCTTCAACTTGATCTGTTGTAACAGCATCAACTCCACAACCAAAAGAATTTAATTGTACTAATTCTAGATTATCATGCTTTCCAACATATTCAGCTGCAGCATAAAGTCTTGCATGGAATACCCATTGATCTACAACTCTAATAGGTCTTTTTACTTCAGCTTGATTTGAAATACTATCTTCTGTTAGAACACAAAGACCTAAGCTTGTAATCAAAGTATCAATACCATGATTTACTTCTGGATCAACATGATAAGGACGTCCAGCTAATACAATACCTTTCAAATTATTTTTTTCTATATACTCAACAGTTTCTTGACCTTTTTTACGAATATCTTCTTTACATCTTTGATATTCTTCTTCAGCTTTTACAGCGGCGTCTATTAATTCTTTTTTATTAAAGTTATATTCTTTAAATTCAGGTAATTCTAATATGGTTTTTGCTAAATTCTTACTATCAAAAGGTAAAAATGGATTTAAAAATTTAATATTTTTTTCCTTTATTTCCTCTACATTATTTTTTAAAACTTCTGAATATGAAATTACAATTGGACAATTATAATGGTTGTCAGCTTTATCATATTCTTTTCTAGAATATGGCATACATGGATAAAAGATTGTTTTAATACCTTTATTAATTAATCCAATTATATGTCCGTGTGATAGTTTAGCTGGGAAACATACTGATTCAGATGGCATTGATTCCATACCTTTTTCATATGTTTTTCTATTACTTTTTTCAGATAGAATTACCCTAAATCCTAGATTAGTTAAAAAAGTAAACCAGAAAGGATAATCTTCATACATATTTAAAACTCTAGGAATACCTATTGTACCTCTAGGAGCATCTTTTTCTTCTAAAGGAGTATAATTAAATATTCTTTCATATTTATATTTAATTAAATTAGGTAGTTCTGTTTTTTCACCAACTATTCCAGCACCTTTTTCACATCTATTACCAGAAATATGTCTAGATCCATTGCTGAATTTATTAATTGTAAGTAAACAATGATTTTCACATCCGTTGCAACGAACGTGAGAAGTTTCAATTTTTAATTTATCTAAGTCTTCCAATTTAGTAAGATGACTAGTATATTCCATATCTAGATTTGCTTCATATTGTTCCTTTGCAAGTAAGGCCACACCATATGCTCCCATAAGACCAGCAATATCAGGTCTTACAACATTTCTTCCTACTATTAATTCAAATGCACGTAAAACAGCATCATTATAGAAAGTACCACCTTGGACAACTATATGAGCTCCTAATTTTTTTACATCTCTTACTTTCATTACTTTTTGAATTGCATTTTTAATTACTGAATATGAAAGTCCTGCAGAAATATCCCCTACAGAGTATCCTTCTTTTTGTGCTTGCTTTATTTTTGAATTCATAAATACTGTACATCTAGAACCTAAGTCAACAGGACGTCTTGCTTCTAACGCAGCCTTTACAAATTCTTCGATTGATAAATTTAAACTTTTTGCAAAAGTTTCAATAAAAGAACCACAACCAGATGAACAAGCTTCATTTAGCATAATATTATCAATAGCACCATTTTTCATCTTGATGTATTTCATATCTTGCCCGCCTATATCAACAATACTTGTTACATTTGGCATAAATTTTTTTGCGGCCGTATAATGTGCAATTGTTTCTATTTCATTTAAATCAACATTTAATGCAGTTTGAATTAGTTTTTCACCATATCCAGTAACACCGCTATATCTGATAACTGCTTTTTCTGGAAGTTCTGCATAAAGTTTTTTTAGCATTTTTATAACACTTTGAAGAGGATTTCCTTCGTTACTTCCATAAAGTGAATATAGAAGTCTACCTTCATTATCAATTAATGTTAATTTTGTTGTTGTTGAACCTGCATCTATACCAACATAACAATCTCCTTCAAATGTTTTTAAATCGGCTCTTTCCACTTTATCTTTAGCGTGTCTTTCTTTAAATTCTTCATAATCAGCATCTATTGAAAATAAAGGAGAAAGAGGATTTGAAGTATCATCATGAGAAACTCTTAATACGTCAATTTTACTTTTTAATTTTTCAACTGTGATAGGTTTAGCTTCTTCTATAGAATCTAGAGCTGCACCTTTAGCAACAAGTAAATGAGCTTCTTCAGGGACAATTATCTCATCATCAGTTAAATGAAGTGTCTCGATAAATCTTTTTCTAAGTTCTGACAAATAATTTAATGGACCTCCAAGAAATGCTACATTTCCTCTAATAGGTCTACCACAAGCTAAACCAGATATGGTTTGATTAACTACTGCTTGAAAGATTGAAACTGCAATATCTTCTTTTGCTGCACCTTCATTTAGAAGTGGTTGAATGTCAGTTTTTGCAAAAACTCCACAACGTGAAGCGATTGGATATATAGTTTGATAATTTTTTGCAAGTTCATTTAGACCAGTTGGATCAGTATTTAGTAATGAGGCCATTTGATCTATAAATGCACCTGTACCACCAGCGCATGAGCCATTCATACGTTGTTCAATTGATTTATCAAAATATATTATTTTTGCATCTTCCCCACCAAGTTCTATTACTACATCAGTTTTAGGTATATATTTTTCAACAGCTCTTTTACAAGAAACAACTTCTTGTATGAATGGTAAATCTAAAAACTTAGCTGCAGACATTGCACCAGATCCTGTTAAAGCAATAGTAAATTCTGAGTCAGGATATTTTGAGGCTAATCCCTCTAAAACATTACATACTGTATTTTTAGTATCTGAAAAATGTCTTTGATAATCTCTATATATAGTGTTTAAATTTTCGTCCATAACGACAATTTTAACTGTCGTAGAACCAACATCTAAACCAACATGTAATAATTTTTCCATATAAAATCAAATCCTTTCGTAAACCAAAATATGACTAGGTTTATATCTAATAATACAGCCTTTATTGTATACGGAAATAGGCAATTTGTCAAATGGAAAATATGTGCAAAATGTGGATAAAACATAGAAAAAACAAGAGAAAAATGTAAATAAAAAAAGATATAAAAATTTTAACTGAATGAGGGTTCTAAAAAGTACTTGTCTATAATAATATATGATAGATAAAAGAGAGGAGAGAGTGTGTATGAAAAAGAGAAAAATAATTGTTTTAATAATAGTTTTTTTATTGATAGGAGGAATAATAGGAGGATATTTTATAATTAATAATAAAAAAATAGAAGAGAGTAAAGAAATTGTACCAGAAGAAGAAATATCGGAAGAACAAATGAGACAGACAATTGTATCATTATATTTTTATAATAATGATACAAAGGAATTATCATCAGAAGGAAGAATAATAGATGCAAAAGAATTATTACAGAATCCATATCAAAAATTAATGGAGTTATTAATAGCAGGTCCAGAAAATCAAAAGCTTGTAAAAACAATCCCAGAAGGAACAAAAATTAATAAAGCAGAGCTAAAAGGGGATATACTTTATTTGGATTTATCAAAAGAATTTATAGAAAATCATGAGGGAGGAGAGAATAAAGAAAGTATTACTATTTATTCTATAGTAAATACTATGACTAATCTTACTGAAGTGAATTCTGTAAAAATATTAATTGATGGAAAAGAAGATATGGCTTTTAAAGATAATTTAATTAAATTTGACGATCCTTTTGTTGTTATAAAAAAAGAAGAAAATAATATAGAGAATAACATAGAAAATAATCTTAATTCGTTAAATGAAAAGAATACTATAAATGATTAATTATTATTTTAAAATTTTATAAAGAGATAAGGTATTACATATCTTTTTAAAATTACATAGAAAGTGCTCGACTTCAAATAAAGAAGAAATAGCATTTTCTTTTTTTATTAATAAATTTTTAGATAAATTTTTTTTATCATGTTTATTTTTCATGAATTCACATACCTTTCTAAAATATAATTTTAAGATAAATTGATTTAATGGGTAAATTAATATATAATATTATATGTAAAGAAGAGGGAAAAAGTGATGATATTAAAAGAAAATGAAAGAATAGATGATTTAGAATATAAAAATTTAAAAATAATTCAAAATAAAGAAGGATTTTGCTTTGGAATTGATAGTGTTATTATTTCTGATTTTGCAAAAGATATAAAGAATAATTCTATGGGTGCCGATTTAGGAACAGGAACAGGAATAATTAGCATATTGTTAAGTTCAAAAACTAAGTTAAAGAAAATTTATGGGATAGAGATACAAAGTGATGTGGCAGATATGGCCAAAAGAAGCGTTAAGCTAAATTCTTTAGAAGAAAGAATAGAAATAATTAATTCTAATATAAAGAATATTGAAAATAGTATATCTAGGGAAAGTTTAGACTTTATAGTAACAAACCCACCATATAAAAAACTAGAAACTGGAAAAATAAATGAAAACAAATACAAGTTCATATCAAGACATGAGTATAGTGCAAATTTAGAAGACTTTATAAAAATTACTAAATTTTTATTAAAAGATAAGGGAGCTTTATATATGGTTCATAGACCAGAAAGGTTGGCGGATATAATTGAACTGATGAGAAAATATAAAATAGAGCCCAAAAAAATTAGATTTGTACATTCTAATATTAATAAAGAAGCTAATCTTGTTTTAGTAAAAGCAATAAAAAATGCTAAACCTTTTCTAAAGATTGAAAAACCTTTGATCATTTATGATGAAAAAGGGCAATACACAGATGAAATATATGAAATTTACAATAAAGAAAGGAAATAATGTTTATGTTAGGAAAGTTATATTTAGTAGCTACACCGATTGGAAATTTAGATGATATAACATATAGAGCTATTAATATTTTAAAAAATGTTGATGTTATAGCAGCTGAAGACACAAGACATAGTTTAAAATTATTGAATTATTACGAAATAAATAAACCTTTAATAAGTTATCATAGACATAACGAAGAAATAAAAACAGAATTATTAATAAATAAATTATTAAAAGGAGAAAATATTGCTATAATAACAGATGCAGGTACACCAGGAATATCCGATCCAGGAGAAGAAATTGTAAAGGAAGCTATAAAAAACAATATTGAGGTAATACCAATTCCTGGTGCATGCGCATTAATAAATGCTTTAATAGCTTCAGGTCTTAATACTAAAGAATTTTCATTTTATGGTTTTTTACCATTAAATAAGAAGAATAGAAAGAATGTATTTGATAATATAAAAAAAGAAAATAAGACGATAATATTATATGAGGCACCTCATAAATTAATAAAAACATTAGAAGATATATTAAGTAATGTTGGAGATATTAATTGCGTTATAGCTAAGGAACTAACTAAAATACATGAGGAGTTTAAAAGAGGAAAAATTTCAGATATTATTTCAGAAATTAATGAACCAAAAGGTGAATATATAATACTACTGGATATGAATGATAATGTAGTAAAAGATGATTTTGATATAAAAGAAAAAAGTATTGAAGAACAGTATGAATATTATAAAAATAATGGAATGGAAAAGAAAGAAATAATAAAACAAATTGCTAAAAATAAAAATGTACCTAAAAATGATATTTATAAAATGTTTATATAAATAAAAACTTCTAAGTGCTATACTTAGAAGTTTTTTATGATGTAAGATTAATTATTATTCTTTGATAGTTGTGAAGTACATTTATCACAAACTAATTTTCCTTTATATTCTGTTAAATTTTTTGTATTTCCGCAAAATATACAACTTTGCTCATGTTTTTTTAAAACGATATTAGAACCTTCTACATATATTTCAATTGGATCTTTTTCAGCAATTCCAAATTTATTACGTATTTCAATTGGAATAACAACTCGACCAAGTTCATCAACTCGTCTAACAATTCCTGTTGATTTCATAAATTCCTCCCCTATAATAAAAATAATAAAATTCGACAAATCTATAATTATAATAGCATAATTCGATATAAAACGCAAGAAAATGGGAAAATAAACTAGTAAAATCATTCGACAAAACATATAAGAGTAATAAAAATATTAAATTATGAATAGTATTAAATAGGTGAAATTAATGTTAAATATATTATGGCCAGTTTTTATTATTATATCAGTTATTTATGGAATAATTAATGGAAAAATTAATGATATAAATAGTGGAATATTTGAATCTTTGGAAAGTGCAGTAGAATTATCTATAACTTTTTTAGGTACAATTAGTCTTTGGAATGGAATAATGGAGATTGCAAAAAACACAACATTGATAAATAAACTTACTAATATGTTAAAACCTCTTGTAAAAAGATTATTTCCGGAGTTAAAAAATAATATAAAAGCAAATCAGGAAATTTCGATAAATTTAATAGCAAATATATTAGGATTAGGAAATGCCGCTACACCGCTAGGAATTAAGGCAATGAAAACAATGCAAGAAAGCAATGATAAAAAAGAAGAATTATCTAATTCTATGATGATGTTTATATTATTAAATACAGCTTCACTACAACTAATACCAACAAATGTAATTGCAATAAGAACATCACTTGATTCAAATAATCCTACATCAATAATTATACCAGTTTGGGTTTCTAGTATTGTAGCAGCTTTAGTTGGTATATTTTTTGTAAAAATCTTAATAAGAAGGAAGATAAATGGTTAATTATATATCTAGTTTAGCAATTCCATTAACGATAATATTAATTGTTATATATGGAGTAAGAGAGAAAAAGAAGTCTTTTGATATTTTTATTAAAGGAGCAAAGGAAGGAGTAGAAATAGTATTCAAAATGTTTCCAACATTACTTGGAATTTTTTTGGCTATTGGATTACTAAGGAGCTCAGGGATAATTGATTTTATAGTAAAGATTTTAACGCCATTTACAAATTTTATAGAATTTCCAAGTCAAGTTATGCCATTAGCTCTATTAAGACCTATTTCTGGAAGTGCTTCAATGGCTGTTGCAGTAGATATCATGAATAACTACGGAGTGGATACTTTAATAGGTATGATTACATCAGTAATAATGGGATCCACAGAAACAACATTCTATACTATTGCAATTTATACTAGTTGTGTAGGAATAAAAAAGACAAGGGGTGTTTTAATAGCAGCTTTAGCTGCAGATATAGCTGGTATGATAGCATCAGTTGTAATTTGTCGAATATTGTCATAGAGTTTTTGTTGACATTTAAGAAAAAGGGGATTAGAATATATAAGAATTAGTTCAATTAATAGTCTAAATTAAAGATTTTAATCTTGTAGAGGAAATTCTTTTTAATTATTTCGCCCCCGAAAAGAAAATTTAAAAAAGTAAATAATTAATAAATATAGTTCTGATATGTTATATAATTCCTCATATTTAATTCAAAAAATTTCATTTTCATTAATGTATTAATTTCTTAAATATTTCATAAATCATATTAAAATTTATATTTTTATTTCCTCTACAATTGTTTATATAAATAATAAATAACAAATGAACAAGTGTAATTATATATATGAGAAGTATTAAAAATAAAAAATAAATATATAATTCAAAAAGAATTATATATTTATCTATGATAAGTTTCATTATTATTAATTTTAAAAGCTCTAAATAATTGCTCTAATAAAAATACTCGTATTAATTGATGTGGAAACGTCATTTTAGAAAAACATATAAGTTCATTAGATGTACTAGTAACTTCTGATGAGAGTCCTAAAGAGCCACCTATGATAAATGTTATAGAACTACTTTGTAATGATATATTTTCAATTTTTTTTGCAAATGATTCAGAAGAAATTTCTTTTCCTTTTAAATCTAATGATATGGCATAGGTGTTTTTAATATTGTTTAAGATTTTTTTACCTTCAGTATTTTTTATGTTTTCAGATATTTTATCATTTAAATTTGATGGAATTGGTTCATCCGGTATTTCTACAATATTTAATTTACAATATTTTGATAATCTTTTAGAATATTCTTCAATTGCATCTTTTAAATATTTTTCTTTAATTTTTCCTATACATACAATATTTATATTTAGCATAATATCACCTATATTAAAAAATATTTAATTTATAATTTCTTGAATAGATAAAGCATCTCTTTTAGCTACTGATATTTTTAAAGAGTTTTCGTTATAATTATTCTGTATTAATTCATCTACAACAGTTTTATAAGCTAATTCTGGAAAATTATTTTCTTTACTTAAATGTCCAAGCATTACAGATTCCAAGCCACTATTAGCTAAAAAAGAAATAGTTTTACCAGCTTCTTCATTTGGTAAATGTCCATTAGGTCCAGCTATTCTCTTTTTTAGAAGATATGGATATGAAGAACATTTTAAAATATTAGGATCATAATTTGACTCTAATAATATAAATGAACTATCTTCTAATTTATGTATAATATTTGATGTCATATGTCCTATATCTGTTGCAATACTTATTTTTCTATTATCACTAAAAATATTAAATCCACAAGGATTGGCTGCGTCATGAGGTATTTTAAATGGATGAATTTTTAAATCACCTATTTCGAAATTTTCTTCTATAGTAAATTTCTTTATATTATCAGAACTAATTTTTACAGATTGCTCTTCCATTGCATCCCAAGTCTTAGAATTAGCATAAACAGGTATATTATACTTTTTAGAAAATGTTCCTAAACCTTTAACATGATCAGAATGTTCGTGAGTAACTAAAATTGCATTTATATCTAATGGATCAATATCAATAGAAGAAAGCGCAGAAGAAATTTTCTTTGCACTTTCACCAGCATCTATTAAAACTTTAGTATTAGAAGTTTCTACTAACAAACAATTACCAGAACTTCCACTATATAAACTATAAAATTTAAACATAATTACCTCTACTATTCATTAATTCTTAGAATATTAGCTCCAAGTTTTCTGAATTTTTCTTCTATTTGTTCATAACCTCTATCAATATGATTGATATTATATAATTCCGTTGTACCTTTAGCTACAATTCCAGCAATAAGTAAAGCCGCACCAGCTCTTAAATCACTTGCATAAACAGGAGCTCCTGATAATTCTTTAACGCCTTCTACAATTGCTGTTTTTCCTTGAGCTGTGATATGTGCTCCCATATTATTTAATTCATTTGTATATTGAAATCTAGATTCCCAAATACTTTCATTTATTATGCTTGTACCATCAGCAAGTGATAGAACAACTCCCATTTGAGGTTGCATATCTGTAGGAAATCCAGGATAAGGAAGAGTTTTTATATTTGCCTTATTTGGACGCTTGTTAGACCAAACTCTAATTGAGTCACCTTGTTCTTCAACATGTCCTCCGATTTCTAATATTTTAGCAGTAATGCAATCTAAATGTTCTGGGATACAATTTTTAATAATTATATCGCCTCTCGTTGCTACGGCTGCAGCCATAAAAGTTCCAGCTTCTATTTGATCAGGAACTATTGAATATGAACCTTCGTGTTTTAATTCTTTAACTCCATTGATTTTAATAACATCTGTACCAGCACCACGAATATCTGCACCCATTGTATTTAAAAAGTTTGCAACATCAACTATATGAGGTTCTTTTGCAGCATTATCAATTGTCGTAGTGCCTTCAGCTAAAACACTTGCTAACATTATATTAATTGTAGCACCAACTGAAACTACATCCATATAAATAGATGTGCCTACTAATTTTTTTGCTTTAGCAGAAATCTTACCTTGACCAACTTCTACTTTAGCACCTAAAGCTTCAAATCCTTTAATATGTTGATCAATTGGTCTTGCTCCTAAGTTGCAACCACCAGGTAAACCTACTTCTATCTGACCACATCTACCAAGCATTGAACCTATTATATAATATGATGCTCTAAATTTGCTAGTTTTATCTATAGGAGCTTCTTTACCATCAATATCACGTGTATCAATTATAATTTCATTACGTGAATTCCAAGTTATTTTTGCACCTAAATCTTGTAAAATATCACAAGTGATTTTTACATCACTGATATTTGGTAAGTTACTAATTGTATATATACCTTTTAATAATAGAGTTGCAGGTAATATTGCTACAGCTGCATTTTTTGCTCCACTTATTATTACTTCTCCTTTTAATCTAGTACCTCCAGTTATTACTAATTTTTCCAAATTATTCCCCTCCATGATTAATGTATATATTTAATATATCTATAAATTTTAATATGTTAGATTATTTATTAAATTATTATTTATATTAATTATCTAAATAAATTTTAATTATAAATTATTTATAAATTAAAAGAAGAGTTTAATAAAATTAACTCTATCTAATATATATACCATACTTTTTTATAAAATACAATACTACTAAAAAAACATAGTTATATAGCGATATATAGCAAGTATATCTAATCTGAAGCCTTAGCGAAATTAATATTTTTGAAAAATTCAACTAAACTAAATTTAAATTTAATATCTGTAGATTCATCATCACTAATTAATTTATATTCCTCATCTGTTAGATTATCTTGCATGATTTGTTTTGACTCATCTGGTACAACACCTGATGATACATCTACAAAGCATAATGGAGGAAACATTACGCACCACCAATTTTGACCAGATGCATTTCCAATTTCAATTTTTAAAGCATCATAATATCCAGCAGGTAACGAAATATCACCATAAGTTTTTGTAGGAAAATCAAAATTTCCTATAGATATATTTACTGAATAATCATAACCATTTTCATTGATTGTATTTTTTGCAATTTGATAAAATTCGTCTTTATGATTCTCTATAATTTCAATTACTTCTTCCTTAGATGAGCAGTTTATTGAGATTTTATTCATATATTCTAATATAGCATCTCTTACAAGATATTTTAAATTTTGATCTTCTTTACTGTCACTATTTGCAATTACATGTAATCTAAAAACACTATCAGATATGTCGTTAGAAACAGCACTAACATAAGAAATAGCAGAAACGAAAATAAAAAAACTAAATAAAATTAAAACAATAACAAAACGTTTAAAATATGATGATTTAAAAAAGGTAAATATTTTTTTCATGAGAACCTCCATTTTTAAATTTTACTTGTAATAAAATTATTTACTTTTTTTAAAATTTTATACATCTTTTCCAAGATTTAAAAAAATGTGTGTCGAAATAGAGTACACGATTTAAGTTGACTTACGGAAATGCAGATGGTAAAATTTACCATATTGAAAATAAAGGAGGCTTTTAATATGGAAATATTAAAAAATAACATTGAAAAAATATGTAGTTTTTATGTGAGCGATTGGCATTTAGTTACAATGTTACTTCCATACATAAATAAACAAATAAACGAAAAAGCCAATATTATAACAATATTAGAAAATAATATAGAAAATAATGTAAAAACTTTAGTTTCAAAATTAAATTTAAAAAATAAAGAAGAAATACTAAATTTGGATTGGACAGAAAAGAAATTATTAAAATATTCAGATATAAAGAATATAATGAATAAGCTTAAAAGTGATAATATAAAAAATGTAATATTTGTTAACGGTAATATAAATTATGTGAATAGTATTAATAAGAATATTAATAAATATTTAAAAATTTTAAATAATAATTTAGAAAAAATAAATAAAGGTATAAATATAAAAATAATTAATTGCTTTGAAGTAAGCGAGTTTAATTTAAATGTACATGATATTTTGAAGAAACATGATAAGATTTTAAATACATCTGGAGAAAGAGAAATTAATGATGTTTTTGAAGATTATGCATAATTAAACTTAAGGGATAACTGTTTATTAAAAATCCCTAAAATTACACTTGATTTTTTATATAAAATAATATAAAATACAACTATTCTATGTTATTTTTATTTATAGTAGGGATAAAAATTATATAAATTAGGAGGAAAAGAGAAAAATGAGTGTAAGAAAAGCAGTTATACCCGTAGCTGGATTCGCAACAAGATTCTTACCTGCATGCAAAAGTTTACCTAAATGTATGCTTACAATATTAGATAAACCAATAATTCAATATCTAGTAGATGAAGCCGTTGCATCAGGAATAGAAGAAATTCTTTTAGTCGTAGGAAGAAAGAAGGAAATAGTAGAAGACTACTTCTCAAAGGACGAAGAACTTGAAGAATTCTTAAAAGAAAGAGGAAAAGAAAGTTTTATTCCACAAGTAACAAATTTATCGGGAAAGGCAAAAATACATTTCATAGTTGAAGAAGGTGGAGCAAAAGGACTAGGACATGCTATATACATGGCTAAAGACTTTGTAGGAAATGAACCTTTTGCAATAATGTATGGAGATGTTATAATGCAAGGAGATAAACCTTGTTTGAAAGAAATAATTGAGCAACATGAAAAATTAGGTTCTTCAGTAATAGGTGTTGAAAGAGTAGATTGGAAAGATGTTCCAAAATACGGAAATGTTTCTGGAGAAGCTGTTACAGATAGATTATATAAAGTTGAAAAGATGCAAGAAAAACCAAAAGTAGAAGAAACAAAATCTAATTTGGCAATATCTGATAGACATGTTTTAATGCCAGACTTATTTGATTTCTTAGAGAAGACAAAACCTGGAAAAGGTGGAGAAATTCAAGTAACAGATGCATATAATAGTATGGTAAATACAAAAGAGGGTGTGTATGCATATCTTTATGAAGCAAAAAGATTTGATTCAGGTGATAAATTAGGATTTGTTAAAGCATCAGTTGATGAAACTTTAAGAAGACCTGAGTTAAGAGACGATTTAATTAAATTTATTAAATCATTAGATATATAATTTAAATAATATAAGCGGGATATGCCATTAACATCTAATGACTTATTCCGCTTAAATATTTTAGAGAATGGAAAGGATTATAAAAGTTAATATGAAAAGATATGAAGAAAAGTATAATGAATGGTTAAATAACCCTGTATTTGATGAAAATACAAGAAAAGAATTAGAATCTATAAAAGATAATGAAGCAGAAAAAGAAGATAGATTTTATAAAGATTTAGAATTTGGTACAGCAGGCTTAAGAGGAATTATAGGAATCGGAACAAATAGAATGAATAAATATACTGTAACAAAGGCCACACAAGGATTAGCAAACTATATTATTAAACAACATGGAGAAAATAGAGGAGTTGCAATAGCATATGATTGTAGAATAATGTCAAAGGAGTTTAGTGATGAAGCAGCACTTTGTTTAAATGCAAATGGAATAAAGACATATAGATTTGAAGATTTGAGACCAACTCCAGAATTATCATATGCTGTAAGAGAACTTGGATGTATTGCAGGAATAGTTGTTACTGCAAGTCACAATCCACCAGAATATAATGGATATAAAGTATACTGGGAAGATGGAGCACAAATTGTAGAACCAACAGATAAAGAGATAATAAATGAAGTAAATAATATTACAGATTTTAAAGTAATTAAAACAATGAATAAAAACGAAGCAATTGAAAAAGGGTTATATCATACAATAGGAAAAGAAATAGATGATAAATATATAGAAGAACTAAAAAAATTAGTAGTTCATGGTGATGTAATAAAAGAAATGCAAAAAGATATAAAAATTGTATATACACCATTACATGGAACTGGAAATGTACCTGTTCAAAGAATATTAAAAGAAATCGGATTTGAAAATGTATATATAGTAAAAGAACAAGAAAAACCAGATGGTCATTTTCCAACAGTAAGTTATCCAAATCCAGAAGATCCAAAAGCCTTCGAGTTAGCATTAAAATTAGCTAAAGAAGTTGATGCTGATATAATTTTGGCAAATGACCCTGATGCAGATAGATTAGGAGTTTATGCAAAAGATACAAAAACAGGAGAATATATACAATTTAATGGAAATATGACAGGTAATTTAGTTTGTGAATATATACTTTCACAAAAGAAAGCTAAAAATGAGCTTCCTAACAATGGAGCAGTTATTAAAACAATAGTATCTTCAAATTTAACAGATGCTATAGCAAAAGAATACGGAGTAAAACTATTTTCAACACTTACTGGATTTAAAAATATTGCTAAAATTATTAGAGGATTTGAGCAAGATAATTCATATAATTGCTTATTCTCTTATGAAGAAAGTTATGGTTGTATAATAGGAACACATGCAAGAGATAAAGATGGTATAGTTGCTGTAATGACTGTTTGTGAAGCCGCAGCATATTATAAAAAACAAGGATTAACCCTATGGGATCAAATGAATAAAATATATGAAAAATATGGATACTATAAAGAAAAACAAATGTCAATAACTCTAAAAGGGTCAGAAGGTGCTATTCAAATTAAAAAGATGATGGAAAATATGAGAAATAATCCTGTAAAAGAAATTGCTGGATTAAAAGTTGTTTCATTTGGAGATTATGAGAAACAAGAAATAACAGATGTAAATGGAAATAAGGCATCTACAGGGCTTCCAAAGTCAAATGTTTTATATTTTGACTTAGAAAAAAATGCATGGGTATGTGTTCGTCCATCAGGAACAGAACCTAAAATCAAATTTTATATGGGAGTTTGTGGAAATAGTTTAGATAATGCAGATAAAGAACTTGAAAAATTGGAAATAGCAATAAAAGAAATGGCAGATAAAGCTCAAAATTAATAATAATAAAAGAAAAAACAGTTATAAATTTTCGTTTATTTATAACTGTTTTTTTATGTGAAAAAAATATTTAGATAAATTGAGGAATATCATCTTTTTTAGATTTTTTTGAAACAACTGGTGGAACTTCATATTTTATATCAAACTTCCTAAAATTTTCTAAATCATTATCTTCTAAGCAAGATAAATATATATCTAATTCATCTAGATTTTTACATGCAGAAATAATTGCAGGATGTAAATTATAATTAAATAAAAGTTCAAAAGCAAGAGATAAAGAATTAATTTTAGATGCATTTTCTTTATCTTTCATTAAGTGATATGCTTCTCTAAATCTAGCAATTGGTGCCGGTTTAAAATGAGAAAGCGGTAATGTATAGTTTTTTTCAATTATTTCTTCTATATTATTATATTCATTATTATGATTAGAAAAATATAGTTTTAATTCATCTAAGTTATATGGTAAAATCACTTTATTTCTTAATTCAGAGATTACTAAGGTATTATTTATAAGCGTATTATATGATTTGTTTAAATCAATAGAATTTTCTGCAAAATCTTCTTTAATAGATGAATTAGAAGTATTTTTTATTATATCAGAAACATTTAAAGAAACATCATTAATGAAGTTTTCGATTTCTGATGTTCTTGAAAAAATTGAAGAGATGTTTCTTGAAAATAGATCATTATAATCTTTTATATAAGTATCTAAACCGTCTTTAGTAAGAAATTCTACAGTTTTTTGTAAATTTTTTAATATATCTAATAAATTCTTTAATAAAGAAATATTTAATTTACATTTGTTAATATTTAACAAAGCATCATTTAAAAAACTTTCTTTATATGTTGAATTAATAAACACTGAAATTTGATTTATTAGATTGATTTGAATTGCTAAATATGAATTAATTACTTGAACTTCAGAATCAATGTTTATTTGTATTTCGTCTTTAGTATAATTTGTAATCATTTGTTTCCTCCGATATCAGTTTGTCACATTATATCATTGAATGATAAAAAATCAATAAATATGATGAAAAAAGTTGAAAATAAATACTACTTATGATATATTTTTCTAGAAATATGTTGAAAAAATGAAACAAAAATAAATGAACAGATGAAGATGAGGAGAGAGTATGAAAAGATTTATTAGTAATGTAGTATTTATAATATATGCAGCAATAGCAGTATTTGTAACAATATGTTTATTATCATATAACGAATATAAAGTAAGTGAACTTGGAGATAGTTCATTAATTATAGTAGATAGCAATCAAGTAGAGCCATATTTTAAAGAAGGAGATTTGGCAATTATAAATAAAAAAGATACTATTAATGAAGGAGATGTCATTTTCTTCTATAATACATACAGTCCTGAAATGCAAATATCACTAGCTCAAGTGACTGGAAAAGAAGAAATAACACCATTTGAATATACATATACATTAAATGGAGATGTTCCAATTTCAAGTGAGTATGTTATAGGAAGTGTAAATACAGCAAAAAGAATGCCAGTAGTTGGAGCAGTTTTAGGAGTCTTAGAATCAAAATGGGGATTCTTATTTATGATTGTTTTTCCATCATTAGTAGCATTTCTATATGAAATGTATATTGTTATACAAGAAATCAGAGAACTTAAAAAAGAAGAAAAAACTGAAGAGGAAGCATAGAATGAGGAAAAAAAATATAATTAGTATTATAGCACTTGTTTGTGTTATTTTAACTTTAATTATAATAATTAGTACATATGCAATTTTTGAAAGCAATGTTAATGGACAAATAGTAGTAGAAAAAGCAAAATGGATTATATATGTAAATAATACAAATATATCTAGTGGAATTAATAGAAATTTTGTTATAGATAATGTTGAAATAGAAAGCAATGATAGAATTGAAGAAGGAAATATAGCACCTGGATTAAGAGGAAAATTTAATATAGTAATTGATCCAAAGGACACAGATGTTTCTGTTAGATATGATATAAAATTTGATTTTTCAAAAATAGAAAAAACAAAAATAAAAATTGATTCAATAGATGAAATCGAAAATAATGGAATTTTCGTAAAAACAGCGGAGGACACTTATACAGGAATTATTACTTTAGATCAAATTAAATCTGGGACTATAAATGATATTCAAGTTGATTTTTATTGGGAAAATGACGAAACTAAAAATGAACAAGATACTGAAATTGGAAAAATAGTTAATAATAAAATAGAAATACCGGTTGAAATAAGTGTAAAGCAATATTTAGGTGAAGAAATAAAGGAAATTAATTAAAATAATGAAAATTAATAAAGTATTAAAAGTAATACTGACAGTTCTATTTAATGTAATAACAATATTTATTTTTATATTTTTAATTATAGCAATATATGGATTTATTCAAGTTAATATTCAGAAAAAAGAATATGTGGATATATTTGGGTATACTTTTTTTGAAATTCAAACAGGAAGCATGGAAAGTACATTAAATATAGGAGATGCAGTAATTGTAAAATTAACAAAGAATATTAGTGAAAATGATATTATTGTTTATAAAAGTGATAATAACTATATTACTCATAGGGTTATTAAGATAGAGGATGAAAAAATAATAACAAGAGGAGATAATAATACTTCTAATGATGAGCCTATTACAAGAAATCAAGTTTGTGGAAAAGTATGTAAAATAATTCCTAATCTAAATTCAATAAAAAGAACATTTTCTAGTCCTATAGTTTTAATAGCAATATTTATAACAATTACTTTAATTGGAATAGCAATATTTTATAAACCAAAAGAAAAAATGGAAGGAAAATAGAAAATAAATGCAACATAAAAAAGTAAGATTATATATAAAATTAATTTTAATAATATTATGTTTTATAGTAGCAATACATATATTTATATTGACTTTATCTAGATATCAGAGCGATTCTGAATCAGAAGCTGATATAGATATTGCATTTTATTTACTAAAAGAAGACTATAAAAGTATGACATTAAATTTAGGAAAAATTGTTCCAAGATCAGAACCATATGTATATACATTTGAAATTACAAATGAAGAAAATGGACAAATTGCAGAAACTGACTTGGAATACAGTTTAGAACTTAGAACAACAACAAATCTTCCATTAAAATATAAATTATATAAAAATGAAAATTATTTAGATTCTAATGCAACCAATATTATTACAAGTGAAAATAATGAGCAAGATGAAGATGGAACTTATTTTAAAATAATTACAACAGATAGTGAAGAACTTAAACATTCACAAGCTATATCAAATATATATACATTAGTTGTTAATTTTCCACAAGAGTATAATACGGAAGAATATCAAGATATAATTGATGTTGTAGAGATAAATGTGGAATCAAAACAAATAATAGATTAAACAATATAAAACAATAAAAGATATAAAAGAAAGACTATAAAATCAAACAAAGGAAGAAAGGAGTTAGCATGGGAAAGCATAGACGAAGATATGAAAAGCAAAACCAAAGAGTAAAAAGCTTAAAAGCAATAATAATAATTTTCATCTTTATAGCCATACTAGCTTCGTTAATAACTGTATTTGCAAGATATGCAAGTAATAGTTTAAATAATTTTTTCTTGGAAAGTAAAGAATTTTATTTTTATAGTGACAAATTAACTTCTGAAGGAGCAGAATATCAAATAGATAATTGGTCTGGGGTAGAAGATTATAATATAACAATAAATATGAATAGTATAAAAAATAATTTAAAAAAGACGAGTTATGACATTGGATATGATATTAGTTATACAGCAAGTGATAATGTAATTTGTCAATTAAGTAAAGAAAGTGGAATTATTTCAGCACAATCAAATTCGGATTATTTTAATTTAAAAATAACACCAAATACAAAATTTCAAAACGGAGACATAGTTACTATAAAGATTGTAGTAAATTCAACTTCAGAGTATAAAAAGGAATTAAGTGCTACATTTAAATTAGTTGTAGGACAAGAAAATGTTACATATCAAATAGAGGACAAAGAAAATAATCCTTATTTAGAATTAAATATAACAAATACACAATCATATTATTTTGTAAAAGAAGCATTTGATAATTATGATGTGGGAGATAAAATAGATATAAATGATTATTTAAATTTATCGGATAGCAATAAAAACAAATGTTATTCTGCAGAATTAACTCTTTTATTTGATCCAAATGAAATAGTTATAGATAATACAGATAAAAATTATTTAAAAGCAATAGATGAAGATTATAGGTCTTTAGATGGATATACATATTTAGATACAATAACTATAGAAGTAGATGCTTTAAGTAGTAAAAATATAAGATTTTATAAAAAAGATAAAACAAAGGATTATACATATCCCATAGTTAATGATAAATCAGTAATTACAGTAAATATAAAATAATTAGGTGATAAATATGACAATAAATATTATGGAAGAATACTTAGATATAGTAACAAGGAAGATTAATAAATATTTAAAATTAGTATTTGAAAATAAATTTAATAAAAAAATATGTGAAGAATATATAAATTCATATATTAATATTCGTTATAACAATTATAGTTCTCTAGAAGAAGATGATGAAATTAATAAAGGGTTAACTTTAAGAAAAAGAATTCTTCGAATTATGCAAATGACAGAAGAAAAACTTTTGAAAAAATATCCTGAGAATATGGAGTTAATAAAAAATATTCATCTATTTTTCTACTATGTATTATATTTTGATAATGTTGTATATTATAAAGATATTAATAAAAAAATTGATGATTTATACAAATTAAGAATAAAAATATTAAAAAAAGAAAATGAAAAATTTAAAGAGGACTTAATAAATTTATTAAATGAATTTGATGAAGAAGAAAAAGCTTTATACAAGAAATTTGAAAGCAAAGAATTTGAATTAAAAATATCTGAATATACAAAAAAGAATGTATACAGAGTGAATTTAAAAGCTAATATAAAATTTCCAGAAATTTATAGTGATGAATCTATAAGAAAAGCTTTTAATACAGGGTTAGTAAAAGAAGAAAAATTATACATAGAATATTATTTAGTTTCTTTAAAAATAATTAGTGACTTAAAAAAACTAAATTTTAAAAAACAGTATATAGTTGAATTTGCAGATTCCTTGTTTAATAAAGATAAAAAAATAAAAGGAATATTAAATATAATTAATACACCATATATACAAGATAAATTAAACTTAAAAATTAGATATCAAAGATATTTAGAAAATAAGAAAAAAGTAGAAAAATTAATAAAAGATGGATATCATATAGCAGTAATATTAGATGATACGTTTGAAATAACAAATTATAATATTCAAAAATTAGATATATTTAGTTATATATTATTAAATAGATCTTTAGATAAATATGAAGAAATTATGAAAAATGTAAATTCAATAAATAATATAATTGAAGTTTAAAAATGATATAAATTAAATGAGGTATTTAGAGATGGAAACTTTTACAAGATTTTTATATGAGTTCCTTTCACAATTTTTTACAGGATTTGTAACAATGTTTAAGGGAATAGGCAATGGTATTACACAAATATTTGATATAGGCGAATATCAAAGAATTCTAGATAATTACAAAAATGACTTTTCAATGCCAGAATGGATTTTAGCAGGAATAGCTATTTTAATTCTTATAGTATTTATTTTATTAATTATTGCTTTAATTTATTTAATAATTAGAAAATACTTAAAGTTTAGAAAAGCTGCTATAGAGCAAGACGATTTGTTAGAAGAAGTAGCAACTCTTAATAATAAAGTAGCAAATTTAATGAAAGAAAAAGATGAAATTTTAGCAATGAAAGTTTCACAACTAGGATTAAAACCTGGAGAAAGTGCTGAAATAGAGGAAAATGAAGATACTCAAGAGGATATAGAAAATGGAATTAGATTTGCTAAATTAAATGCAATAGACGAAGAGTTTAAAAACTATAAAATTATTGATTATGGAGATAGCTTCACATTACCTGAATTATGTGATAATTTTAGAAATTTTGCAGCTTCAAAATTAAAATTATACTATTCAAGAGAAATGATGATGTTATTTATATCTGCTTTGGCTTCAACTAAGCTTGTAATCTTACAAGGTATTTCTGGTACTGGTAAAACTTCTCTTGCATATGCATGGGGAAAATTCTTAAAACATGACTCATGTGTTGCATCAGTACAACCTTCATGGAGAGATAGAACTGAATTATTTGGATACTTTAATGAATTTACTAAAAAGTTTAATGAAACTGAAGTATTAAAGGAAATGTATATGGCAGGATATACAGATGATATTTATACAATTATATTAGATGAGATGAACATATCTCGTGTTGAATATTATTTTGCAGAAATGTTATCAATTCTAGAAATGCCAAATACTGATGAATGGATTATCGAATTAGTACCAAATAGTTGGAAAAATGATCCTAAAAAAGTTATAGGAGGAAAACTACATATACCTACTAATCTTTGGTATATAGGAACAATAAATAATGATGATTCTACATTCATGGTAACAGATAAGGTATATGATAGAGCTATGCCAATAGATATTAATGATAAAGGAAAAGCATTTAAAGCAGTTGATACTGAAGCTATGGATATAAATTATTCATATTTAGAAAACTTATTTGAAGAGGCAATAGAAAACAATCCTATATCAAATGAAACATTAGAAAAAATAGAAAAAATGGATGATTATGTAATTAAACATTTCCGTATAGCTTTTGGTAACCGTATTGTTTCACATATGAAGAAATTCGTTCCGGTTTATGTAGCTTGTGGTGGAGATGAAATAGCAGGTGTTGATTATTTTATTGCAAAGAAAATTTTTAGAAAATTTGAACAATTAAATATATCATTAATAAAAGATGAAATAGATCCTTTTATAGATTATTTAGACAAGACTTTTGGAAAAAATAAAATGAAAGAATGTAAAGACTATTTATTAAGACTTAAAAAATTAACTTAAGGATGATGAAATATGGAAGATTTAAAAATTTTAGATTTATATAATAATGCAAATGAAACACAAAAAGAAAAGTTTATGGAAAGTATAGAGTCTTCTGTTCATGTAAAAACTGATTATGAAAAGACTGAAGTGGATTCTGAATGGATTGATAAAATGGAAATTACAGTTCCATATTTAGATAATATATTAAGAAACCCTAATAGATTTATAGTAAATGAAGAAGAAATTGTGAAAATAGAATTAGCAAGAAAAATAACTGTAGATAGTATAAAACATTTATCAAAACATACTAATTTGATTCAAGAAGTAGACGAAGAAAATGGAGATGTAAAACCATCAAAAATTTTAAATATAAATAAAGAAGAAAGCTATGATACATATGAGAATAGATTAATTTATACTTTGATAAAAAACATGACATTATTTATAAATCAAAGAAAAAAACAATTAGAAAAATTTTTAAATATTGAAGAAAAAGACGATAGATTAATAGAGTTTAACGGAAAAAGCATTTATAAAGACGAAAGTATCCAAATGAACTTGCAGGTTATATCAAAGAAAGATGTAGAAAAACTTGGAAAACAAAAAAAGGACATATTAGAAAGAATAGAGAAATTAGAGAAAAAAATATTAGATTTAAAAAATACAGAAACATATAAAATATTGGAAAAATCACATGTAAGTATTGTTAGACCACCACTTAAAAAGACAAATTTAATATTAAAGAATGTTAATTTTCAATATGCAGTTGATCTATGGAATTATTTACAAGCTAATATGGATGACAACACAAAAAATATATCTGATAAACAAGATTTCTTTGATGAAGGAAAAATAAAACAAAAAGCAGATGAAAACTTTTTATTAAATTACTTATTAATAGATTCATTAAAAAAAGAAGAGGACGATTATGAAGAACAAGAACAAGTAAAAGTAAATTTAATAAATCAAATGATTGATAAGATATTAGATTTAGGTGCAAGTTTAACAGAAGAGCAATTATCAAAACTAATAGGAGATAGATTTGAAAAAAGAAAATATATACGTACAGCATCAATAGAAGAATTACAAAAATTATATATTAAACATATAGATAAATATTTAGAGAAACTAAAATAGGAGAAAAATATGCTAAATAAGCTAAGAAATAATAAAATACTTAAGTTAATAGGAAATATTATTTATGCTTTGGCTTTTATATTAGTAATACTTGTTTTGCTAGTGGTAATAACGCAGAGGTTATCAAATAATGAAATTTCATTAGGAGGATACAGAATCTATAATACCGCTACAGGAAGTATGATACCAGAATATGAAATAGGAGATATTTTAATATCAAAGGAAGTAAAACCAGAAGAAATACAAATAGGTGATGACATTACATACATGAGTAGAGAGAAAAGCATTTATGGAAAGCTAATTACTCATAGTGTTGTAGATATAAAACAAGAAAATGGAGAATACAAATTTGTAACAAGAGGTATAGCAAACTCTGCAAATGATCCTGAAATATCTGAGAGTCAAATATATGGTAAGATAGTATATAAGCCAGTAATATTGAGCTTTATAAATAAACTAATTAGAAATATTTATGCATTCTACTTTTTAATTATAGTTCCAATGGCAATTATTATTGCTAGAATGTTAGCTAATTATATAATTAATAGGGAAGAAAAAAAGAGAGAAAAAGAAAATAATAAAAAGACTAAAGAAGAAGTAAATAATACAAAAAAAGAAGAAAATCTACAAAAACAAGCAGAGAATAAAAAAAAGAACAATAAAATATTAAATGCAAATATAATTAATAAAGAAGAAATCATAGATATCAAAAAAGATAAAGAAAATGAAAACAGAGAAAACAAGAAAAAAACAAGAAAAAAAGAAAAATCTAAAATAGGAATTTTACTATTAAAAAAAATAAAAATTAGTCATATTATCATCTTAATTATGTTATTACTATTTAATACTTTAGCATGGTTTATTTATGCTACAGAAGTATCAACTTCATTATCAGCACATGTAACATCATGGGATGTAGAATTTGCTTCTGGTGAAGGAGAAATATCAAACGAAATGGAAATAAACCTTGACAGAATTTATCCAGGAATGGATACATATGAAAATAATATTGAAGTATTAAATAAAGGTGAAGCAGGTGCATCATTAAGTTATAGATTTAAATCCATAACTATATTAGGAGAAAAATTTGAAGTTGGAGAAAATATGACTTCAGAAGAATTAGAAGAAAAAATAAAGAATGAATATCCATTTAAAATAAATATAACAAAAGATGTAGAAGAACTAGAACAAGGACAAAAAGGTTTTTTCAGAATTACAGTTGAATGGCCATATGAATCAGGAAATGATGAGCTTGATACATACTGGGGAAATAAAGCTTATGAGTTTTATTCACTTAACCCTGGAGAAAAGAGCTTATACATAGAATTAGAATTAATTGCAACACAAAAATAAACTATTCAAAGACTTAACTTCTTTGAATAGTTAAATAATTTTATAAAATTTGTTAGTCAATAATTTGAGAAAAATTAATATTTACATTAAATTTTGCAGGTGTTCCAGAAATTGCAGCTAATGTATCATCAGCATTATCCATTGTTTCTGAATCATCATCTATCCATTTTACATATATTCTAATTTTTCTATTCTTTATATTACTGGTTAGCAAAATATCGTCAGATATTACTTTATTATCATTAGTATTTAAGTCTACTCTAGGACCATCATCTATTGAATATCCAGTAATAACGAAATCTTTAACTAAACTATCTTCTGATACAGAAGATGTAATAGTATAATTAAATGAAACATCTACATCTTGAAAATCAAAATCTAGATCAAAATATCCTTCAGCAGTAGGAGCTATAATATTGCTTGAAATATTACTATTTCCAGGGAATATAGGAGTAAGAGTTTCTGAAATATCTGTATTATCTTTGATTGATATGTTGTTTACCTTAATATTCCATTTAGCAATAGATATATTAGCATTGCTATTAGCTGAACTAGTATATTTAGCATATGTAGATATTATGATAAAAGATATGAGAATTAATAGTATAAAAATTATAAAAAATAGTAATGTTTTATTTATCTTCATATTAAACTCCGTAAAAAATATTTTATATTATTAATTTATATCATAATAATAAATTGAAATCAATAGTAGAAGAAAGGAAGATTTTTTTGAAAAAAGAAACGGATAAAAAGAAAAGAAATAGTAAAGAAAAAATAACAAAGTATGATAAAGAGCTAAGATCCTATAAAATCAAACAAAGAGAAGTTAAAGCAAAAATTATAAAAATAGCAATTTTAATAATAATACTATTTTTAATAATATTATATTTCATATTGAAGACTATATATGATTTGGGTAATTTTACTGTAACATTAGATTCCCAAGAAAATGCTAAGAGCGGACTTGTAATGTATGAAAGTATTGATACAAAAGAAGAAAGAAAAATCCTGAAAGCAGATAAACTTGAATATATGGATAATATATCTATAAATTGGTTGCCAGATAACTTAAATAACGAAGCAGATGGTGGTCACAATGGAGAAAATTATATAGCATATACATTCTATCTTGAAAATATGGGAAGTGATGTTATAGATTATTGGTATAAAATAAATATAGAAGATGTAGTAAAAAATGTTGATACAGCCATAAGAGTAATGATTTATTTAAATGATAATAAAACAGTGTATGCAAAGACAAATGCTTCTACTGGAAAGCCAGAACCAGATACAAAAGCTTTTTATTCAGATAAAGAAGTATTATTGGAACAAAGAGAGAATTTTAATCCAGGTGATATAGATAAAATTACAATAGTAATATGGATAGAAGGGGATGATCCAGATTGTTTAGATCCATTAATAGGCGGAGAAATGAAAATGAGTATGGATATAACAGAAGAACATAAACAGCAATAATCTACAAAATATTACAAAAACATTACAAAAATATTACTATATTACAAAAAAGTACAAAATATTGACTTATTAATTAACATATGATTTACTATAAAAGTAAAATTATGAACGAGGAGGAAAAAATGAAAGAGAAGGAGACCAAAAGAAAAAGCAATTTGAAATATTCTTTATTACTATTGTTATTATTAGCAATTTTACTAATATCTTCTACATATGCATGGTTTACTGCTAATAAAACTGTAACAGTTAGTGAATTATCAGTAAATGTACAAGCACAAAATGGTTTACAAATTTCAGCTGATGCTGTAAATTGGAAATCTATTCTTTCAAATGAAGATATAACAAGTGCGGCATATTCTGGATGTATAAATCAAATACCTTTAACTATGGAGCCTGTATCAACAGGAGGAAATGTTAATAGTGGAGATTTAGATTTATTTTATGGAACTGTAACTTCATCAGAACCTAGTGGTTTAGACGAATTAACAGCAACTAAAGAAGCAGTTGCAACAAAAGGCCAAGATGGTAAATATATTGCTTTTGATGCATATTTAAAAGTTGATCAAACTAGTGAATTAAAATTAACAACATTGTCAAATGTAATATCTGACAGTAATAAAGGATTACAAAACTCTGGACGTGTTGCTTTCTTAATTGAAGGACATACTGATGTTGGAGAAGATCCTACAACATTATATGGTTCTAAGACAGGAACAGCTAGTGAATTATATATTTGGGAACCAAACTATGATGTTCATACAGCAGCAGCTGTACAAAATGCATCATCTGCATATGGAAAAACAATAACAACAACAGGTTGTGCTCAACAACCATATGATGGTGTAATAGATGTTATAAATACAGGTATACCATTAAAACAAACTAACGCAACAGATAACGGAGATAAGTTCCAAAAAGTAACACCAAAGATTAATACACCAGTTGTATTTGATGAAGATCAACCAATGTTTACATTACAAGCAGGTGTTACAAAAGTAAGAATATATATGTGGATTGAAGGACAAGATTTAGACTGTGAAAATAACGCATCTGGATCTGATGTTAAATTTAATTTACAATTCACAATTGCTGATTAAAATTAAAAATTAATTAAATCTAATAATATTAAAGTGCAATATAAAAGTATTGCACTTTTTTTATGAAAATGTAGACAAAAAAAGTCGAAATATGATAAGATACAATAGTAAAATAATATTCTAAAGATATATAATAGGAGGAATTATGGACTTAGAAAATATAAGTGATAGTGAATTAATTGAAATATATCAAAATATTGATGAGTTTATAAAATATTTAGGAAAAGCGGAACATTTGGATAAGTAATATAAATTAAAATGGAGGAAAATATTTTGAAAGAGGAACTTATAGAAAAAATAAAGGCAGAGAGAGAAGTTATAGAGACTATGCCTGTAAACAATAAGAAGAACATAAAATTGTATAATGAGAAAATATCAGATTTAAAAGAAGAATATGGAATATTAAGAGAAGAAGTTCTAAATGAAATTAGTAAGAGATTTGAAAAAAAGACTAGAGAATCTGATAAAAAAGAGATAGAAAATATAAAAAAACAAATAGATAACTATTCAGATATCATGAATATTATCAATGAAAAAGTAGGTCCTTATGAGAAATCAGGTTTAAATAAAGAAGTATATCGCTTAAGTAGATATTACAAAGAAAATTTAGAAAATGTAAATAATCAAATATTTGTATGTATTAACATATTAAGAAATATGGGAATAGATATTTCCGTAGATGATTTTGATATAAGTGAGTATGCAAGAGAGTATATGGAAGTATTCTTATCTGAAATGAAAGTAGGAGATATTAATTCTGATCAGATAAAAACTAAATTTGAAAATATTTATTGGAAATGTCCTGATTTAATTGCGCATATAGAAGTAAATATCGAAATGCTATATATGAAAAATATTAACAATATTAATAAATTTTATGAAAAGAAAAAACAAGATGCCATCGAAAAATATAAAATAGATGAAAAGACTATTATAGAACAATCCAATATAGCTAAAAAAGATTTAATAAATTTAGAACTTATTAATAGAAATAATATAATTGATAAATTTTTAAATGGAAAATTAAATGAAAGAGATTATACAGAAGAAAAAGTTGCTACATACTATAATAAAATATTAGATAAAGAATATTTTAAAAACATTCAAAAAGATGATGAAAATTTAAAAGAATTGGACGAGAATATATTAAAATTTATAAATAGTGTATATGAATATAAGAAATTTTTAGAGTTTAGATATATTTTAGATGATATTAATAAGATTTTAAAAGAAAAAGATAAGTATAAAACGCTATATAAGGAAAATTTAAAAGATATAAAAGTTTCTGAAACAAAATTAAGAAAATTAAATAAACCATCAATATTTGGAAAAAGAGAAACAAAAGATGGAGAAATTAATGAAATAATAATGGATTTAAGAGTTAAATATAAAAATTTAACAAAAAATATAATTTATGAAAGATTAACAAGAAACCTAACAGAAGAATCTACAATATATGATGCTTTAATGTTAGCAAGTAATTATTATGAATTTTTAGTAGAATGTATAATTAACTATGACAATAGTGTTGAGCAAAAAGATATAGACAGAATAATAGACGATTTCCAAGATTTTATTAAATTTCCATATTTTACAATATTAAATAATATTGGGGTAAATCAGAAAAAAGATATAGCATTAATTATAAAAGATAGATATAAATTATTGAACTTTAATATTTCAAAAGAAGATTTATCAGAAAACAATATTTCAAATATATTAAACAATTTAGAAAAGATTAGAAATAATTATGCTATAAAGAAATCCGGTCTAAATATTCAAGAAATTAATAATATATGTCAGTTAAAGAAAATTTTAAATGAAAGTAATAATTAAAATTTTATGGAGTGCTATGAATGAAAAATATAAAAAGTAAGAATATTTTAATATTAATATTTTTGCTTACTATTTTAATTATTGGTATAGTAATATTTAGTAATTCTATGGCAAATAAGGTAATTAACATTAGTGCCACAATCAAAGATAGTAAGGAAGAATTAAAAGACGAAACTATAAAAATTACGGCTACAGGAGATGAAGATGGTTCGTATTATATTACTCTTCCAGAAGAAATAAATGGGATTAAAGTTACTAAATATACCATGGAAGAAGCTGTAATAACAGAAGAAACAGTAATTAAGGATGATGAAGAAATTATTGATTCTAGTAAAGATACAGAAAATACAAATAACATAGAAGAGAAAGGTAAGATAGAAGAAACTTCAGAACAATCTGATACAGAAAAAATAGAAGAAAATGAATTAACTGAAACAAAAGAAATAACGGAAAAAGAGGAAAGTTCAGAAGAAAATGTAGAAGTAGTAAAAAAAGAATCAAAAGTAAAATCAACGAAAAAACCTGGAGATAAAGTTTGTTTAACAGCAGAACAAATAAAAAACAAAGAGATAGAAATAGTAGCAAAATATGACAGTAAAGAAGTAGAAGATGGATTAGTCCTATATAATAAAATATTAGAAGAAGAAAAAGATGATAGAAATATTAAATTAGAAGGATATATGCCATATGATTCTACAGTAATAATTGAAGATGTAAAAGAAGAAGATATAGAGGAAAATATTGATCCGTTTTTAATAAGAAATGTTAATCTAAAAGTGGCATATGACATAAAGATTATGGAAAATGACGTCGAATATGATCCAAGTCAATATGATGAAAATATAAAAGTAACAATAACAGATATAAAGAAATCAGATAAAAATGAATATAGAGTAGTTCATATTGATGAAGAAAATGCCGAAGAAGTTACATCAGTGAAAGAAGATGGAGAAGATATTACATTTAATGCCGAAAGCTTTTCAATATATGCAGTACTTGAAGATACGGAAGTTGATTTAGTAACATATGCAGCCTTAGCAGAGGCTGATGCAAATGCAAAATCTTGGGATGGAAGTATTGCAGAAAAATATAAATTTGGCGATGGAAGTAAACAAAATCCATATTTAATTACAAATGGGAGTGAACTTGCATATCTTGCGGAAAATGTTAATAATGGTGAGAAATATGAAGGAAAATATTTTCAATTAGCAAGTGACATAGATTTAGGAAGTAAATCATGGACACCAATAGGAAATACAAATAATTCATTTAGAGGAATATTTGATGGAGCTGGACATAGCATTTATAATATTAATATTTCAATAAATTCTAATCCATCAGGAATTCAATCATATGGATTATTTGGAACAATTGGTGGAGGAAGTCAAAGAACAGTTATAAAAAACTTAGAACTAGATGATGCACAAATTTCAATTGGTGGAAGTGGCAATGTATCAAGTGGTGGATGGCATATAGGAACATTAGTTGGTACAATGTACAATAATTCAGAAGTAATTAATAATATAGTTAATGGTTCTACAATTTCAGATAATGGAAATATTAGTATTCGTTCTGCAGATGTTCAATATGGAGTTGGGGGACTAGTAGGATATGTTACTAATACACAAAATAGTACAGGAGATCCTGGAGGACAAAATAGATATAAAATAGAAAACTGTTTTGTAAATACAAAAATAGATTTAAGTAATGAAGTTTATGAAGGAGCATTAGGAGGTCTTTTTGGAAGGGAGAATAGTGATGCACAATATCATACAGGTGGTGTTGTAGGAACAATACGTTCTCAACCAATATGGCCTGACAATTGTTTATATGCAGGAACAATTGATTCAAATGGATATATCGGACCAATCTTTGCAGCTCTTATAAACAATACAAATTATGATGATACAGACAATTATGAAACTTTATGGAATGGTAATGATGCTGGAAATTTAACAATGAACAGCTATTATACAAGTTTTGCAGCTAATGGAACTGCTTTTAATGCAACAGTAACAAGTGGAACTTCAACAAATAGAGTATCGTCATCAGGATGGGGATTTGATATTGGATCGGTACAAGGTGTAAATAAAGGTAGATATGTGTCTAATATTCAAACTAGATTAGATTCATTTAATAGTTATGCAAGTGATGCATATGTTAAATGGAATTATTCAAATAATACATATTCATTTGCTGATAGATTTACTGTTAGTTTAAATGATAGTAATAAACCAATATATAAAATAGAAGTTGATAATGAATACTCAGCAGGTCCATATTTATATACATGGTATTTAGATGGAGAGATAGTAGAAGAACTAAAAGATAAGACGGAAATTAAGCAAGAGAAATCTTGGGATAGAGACTATAATTATACAGTTGTTGTATATGATGGAGAATATTTTTCGGTTTTAGATTTCACAATTGAAAAATTATCTTTATTTATAGAATTTGATATTAATGAATCAAACGATACTGTTACGGCAAGGCTTGCTGGAGAAGCACTGCCATATATTGATTTAAATGATTATACATATCAATGGTTTACTTTAGATATAGCAGGTTTAAATCAAGAAGAAATTGAAGGGGAAACATCTCTTACATTAGATAATTTAGTAGAAGGACAAGAATATCAATTAGTTGCAACTAATAATACTAATTATTCATTAAATGTGACTGGATCATTTATTTACGGAGATAGAAATGTCGTATATGTTGACTATGAAAATGGAAATGATAATAGAGATGGTCGTACACCAGAGACGGCAGTAAAAACAATGCAAACAGGCTATAGTAAATTAGATAGTAATGCAGGAAGAGAGGCCAATGTTATTGTTGTAATGGGAACATATACTAGCACAAGTTTCTTTAATTATGATGATGAATCAAGTTATGCATCAAGATATAGAAAAAATGCGACAATTACTGGAATATATGGAGGAGTAGATTATGAAGCCAGATTGTATTTCTATGGAGGCTCAGGATCATATAGATATATAAATGGTGATACAACAATGCAATATATGGAATTATATGGCAACAGAGATCAAATGTATCTATATTTGCAAGGATATAGTTTTACAATGGGCGAAGGAATCACAATGGTAAATTATGCTACTTCTAATAGAAACCAAGGACTACTTGGAAGTAGAGCACCTGCATTTCATATGATTTGTGGATGGTGCCAATATAATAGAACGAATTTGCCAAGAAATAATCCGGAGATATTAATAAAGAGTGGTACATATGGAAGAATAATAGGAGGAGGAAGTCCAGGAACTTCAAGTGGACAAGGACAAACCACTTCCAAAGATTTTACAGGTTCTGCAAATGAACATTTTAATATTAATATAACTATAGACATAAAAAATAGCACTACTTCTTCAGATTACGATTATGACGTTAACCTATTAACAGGTGGATCTGCAGCAGGTAATAATTATTCAGATGTTACACATAATATAAAAAATGGAACAGTAGGTCGTCTAATAGGTGGAAGTATAGGAGATTCACAAACTATACCTAGAAACTGGAGATATCCATGTAATACATTTATAGGAACTACAACAATTAATGTAACAGGAGGAACTGTTACAGAGTTATATGGTGGATGCCTTGGAAGAAACATGGGAGCAGTTAATACAAGTGGATCAATTAATAATAACTATAGAGGAAATACATGTGACTCATATTTTTATGGAACAATAAATATTAATATATCAGGAGGTCAGATATTAAATAATATTTATGGTGCAGGAGCTGGTGGTGTAACAGGATATAGCCAAAACTCATCAGATCCATATAAGAGTTATGGACAAGGCTATGATACATCTGTAAATGTAAATGTTACAGGAGGAACAATTTCAGGAAACATTTACGGAGGAGGATATGGATATACAGAGTACTTAAATGCTAATGTAACTGCTCAAGATGGTGGATCTTTATATGGAAATAGTAGTATAAAAGTATCAGGATCACCAACCATTAATGGAGATATTTATGCAGCAGGTTGTGGATATGATATGTCAAGTAAACCTGAACTTGCTCAAATGGAAGGAAATTCAGTAGTAAATATATCAGGAACGCCAACTATTAATGGTACTATTTTTGCAGCAGGAGCAGGACTTGCTAGGTATTCAGAAATGGCAAAACTAATAGGAACTTCTACAACTAATATATATTCAGATTTATCATCAGACGTATATGGCGGAGGTAACAATGCTAAAGTAGAAGGAAGTACTAATATAAATGTAGAATCAGGAACACATACTGGTAGTATTTATGGTGGAGGAAATCTTGGAATAATAGATGGAGATACCAATACAAATATTAATGGTGGTAATAATAATAGAATATTTGGTGGAGGAAACGAAGCTGAAGTTACAACTTCAAATGTTAATATAACAGGTGGACACACTACAGAGGTTTATGCCGGAGGAAATAGTGCTAGTGTTAATACAACTAATACTAATATATTAGGTGGAGAAGTAGAAACATTATATGGAGGTTCAAACCAAACAGGTAATGTAGAAGAAACTAATATTACTGGAACATCAGGTACAGTAAACAATATATTTGGTGGAAACAATATTGGAGGAATAACAAATAATGCTAATGTAAATATTGATGGTAGCACAATTACTGAAGCTGTATACGGAGGCGGAAATCGAGTTAATACTCGTACATCAATAGTAAATTTAATTTCAACAGGAAATAATATTCCATATATATATGGAGGAGGAAATGAAGCAGCAGTTGAAGATCCATATGTATATGTAAAAGGTGGAAAAGCTCAGAATGTGTTTGGAGGATCAAATACAAATGGAACTATCAATCAGAGTAATGTAGAAATGACAGGTGGAACAATAGAGAACATATATGGCGGAAATAATCATGGAGGAACAACTGTTAACACAAATGTTAAAATAAATGGTGGCAATGTTACGAATGCTGTATATGGAGGAGGAAATGAAGCTCAAAGCACAGAAAGTAATGTTGAATTATTAAAATCTGATAGTATGATAGAAAATGTATATGGAGGAGGAAATAATGCAGGAGTTAACATATCAAATGTTAATTTAAAAGGAGCAGATGTAAACAATATATATGGAGGATCAAATTTATCAGGTGATGTAGATGAAAGTAATGTTGATACAACATTAGGACATGCAGAGAACATATATGGTGGAAATAACCAAGGAGGAATAACACAAACTACTAATGTACATATACAAGATGGTAGTGAAATTGTAAATGTATATGGTGGAGGCAATAATGCAGTAGTAAATGAAACAAACCTTTCTATAAACGGAACTGTAACAGGATCTGTATATGGAGGAGGAAATGAAGCAGGAGTTAACACAAATACAAATTTAAATATAGAAAATGGTACAATCTATCAAAATGTATATGGAGGCGGAAACAACGGAACAGTATCACAAAATACAAATGTACATGTAAAAGATTCAACAATAAATGAAAGTTTATATTCAGGTGGCAATGGAGCACCTGCAATAGTAATGGGAAATACTAACTTAACAATTGATGGAACAAAAACAAAAATAGGACAGAATGTTTTTGGAGGCGGAAATAAAGCTGCAACAGGAACTAACGAAAATAGAAATTCAGTAAGTAATGTAAATATAGTATCAGGAGATATTGGCAAAAACGTATATGGTGGAGCTAATACTTCAGTGGTATACGGCATTACAGAAACTAATATAGGATATGATGTAGTAAATGATTCAAGTTTAGAAATTGGAGATTTACATATAGGTGGAACAGTATTTGGTGGAGGAGAAGCAAACGAGTCAGGTTCAGAAATATATGATTTCGACTTTATAAGTGTTACAGATGGAATTAATATAGACATTAATGGTAACGGATATGAAAAATTTGATATTGATGGAAGTATATTTGGATCTGGAAATGCTTCTAGTACAAGCGGTTCAAGTTATATAAATATAGAAAACTATGGAACACCAGAAGAACCTAAAGAAAATGTATCTATACAGAGAACTAATATTGCAACAATAAAAAATTCATCAATTGCACTATCAGGAGCAACCGATAGAACAAATGAATATTCAGATGAATACTATACTATAAGTAGAGTTGATAATGTAAAACTTGCGAATAATTCTACGTTATATCTAAACTTTGGTGCAAACTTATTAAAACAATTAGATAGTGTTTTAATAGAAAATGGAAATGAAGTAAAAGCATCAGTAGAGATAGATGAAGAAGGAAATACAATAAAAAATGTAGATAATAGAATCTACATGCTTGAAGGTAAAAATTTAAATATTGCTACAAACGAACAAGTAACTGCATATGGAAAAGTTTCTGGAATGATGTTCTTAGGATTATATACTAATAGAATGAACCCAGGACAAAGTACAGGCTTTTATGGACGTGAATATAATAATGGAGATACAATAACAGATGAAGGAATGTTTTCTTCAAATTCATATGCAATGGCACAACATATGGAAAATCATGATACAACTGTTGATGGTTTTTATACAAATTACAATAATGATGGAAATATAAAAGTAAAGTATATTGATACTACACCAGAAGATGATGTATATTATATTTGGATGGTAGGAGAACAATTAGACGTTACTACATTTGAAATTTCATTAACAGCATCAAAATATGCAACACTTGGTACCTACGAATTATCACTAATGGGATTTTCTAATCCTAATATTAGATTTGATTTAACAGGATTTTCAGCAGGACTTGATAAGGATATTTCATTAGTAGATCCAGATGATATTAAAGCAATAGCTGATAGCGAAGCTGAAGCAAATAGTATATTTGGATTAACAATGGAAGCAGGAAATAATGGATGGTCAAGTAGAGGAGAAACAGAATTTTATTCAGAAGATAATGGTAGCTATAATGGATTAGAAAAATATTTAAAAGATAATTCAAGTTCAACACCAACACTTAATTTCTGTTTATTCCATTCAGAGAATATTTCAGAAGAAAAACTATTAGGTGATGTAAAAATAAGACTACAAGCATTAGTACCAGTAGATGATTTGAATTATCAAATTAAATATATCGATATTATTGTAACTATGACGACAGCACTATATCAAGATGAGTTCTATGAAGCAGCAATTACGCCAGGAGAAGAATATACATTGTTTACTTCAACTCCAACTACAATAACTCAAAACAGTGCACTTTCAACTTATTATTCACTATATCTAGATGATTTTTCTAATTCAGATTATTATAAAGATTTTGATAAAAGTTATAGTGTATTAATTTCAAGAGATGCAAATGATAGAGAATATTGCTTCCCTGTAAATACTAGAATTGTAATGATAGATGCAATTACAAATGAAGAATATTATTATGTTGTTACAGAAGATGATGTAAGGAATAATAAATTTGAATACAAACTATCTGACTTTTTAGTAATGGGAAGTACGGATAAGCATTTTGACGAAACAAAGATACTTGATAATTATTATAATAAAGAACAAGATATACTTTATGAAAATTATATATTCCATGTAAAATTTTCCGAAGCAGATTTAAATCAAGACATAGAAAATAATTCATTACTAATGGAATTAAAAAATCAAGACAACGAAACATTAATAGGAGTTCTTGGTATTCAAAGAGATGTAATGAGATATAATGTATATAAAGATAAGGATGCTACAATTGATGTTTCTGCAACAATTGATGATACAGCTTATTTAGGAGATAAAATTAATTTAGATATATCGACTGATTTTAAGCAACAAATAGTAAATTCAATGACAGTATATGATACAAAATATTTTGAACAAAAAATGGGAATAAAATTAACTATTTTCGACAATAATGGAAATCAATTATCATTAGATAGTTTATTTGGAATTAATTTTGAATTAGATGGACAAAAATATTATCCAAGAATAGATGGAACAACAAGAATAAAAATAGCAGATAAAGTATCTAATGTATTATCAAAAATACAAATAGATACAACAAATAATAAAACTTTAGCAACAGGAACATATACTATAAAAATTGAATCATTTGGTTCTCCTGATGGTATATATTATGGTGTTGAAGGATCTGCTGAAACTGAAGTTAAGGTCACAATTATAAATTCAGCATTTGGTTTAAATTTAAATACAAATAATGATGATAAAATTGTAAATAAGGAAGATGGTATGTCTATAGACGGTAATAATGAAATAATTACTGATTTAAAATATTCATCAAAATTAGATAATCCTAAGATTGTAGCAGCATTATATAGAAGAAAATATGATGAAGTATATTCTAAGGAATATGAATTAGTTGATTTAAAAGATTATGTAACAAATACGCTTGAAGAAACAGATAACGAAAAAGAATACTTAATTATAGATAATCCTTCAGAGGATAATACAATATCATGGAATTTAAATACTGGATTAAAGTCTGGAACATATAAACTAGTATATAAATTGTATGATGGCGATAATTACATAGGGGAAGATAGTGAATATATAATAATAAAATAATATATAAGACAGATTCATATCTGTCTTATATGATATAAAAAGGAAGAAAGATATGAAATATGACATAGATTCAATAAACAAAAGAGAAAAAAAATTAAAAATTGTTAAAATTATTTTAGGTATTTTTATAGTAATATTTTTATACAATATGATACTAGTTGGAATTTCAGCCGTAAATGGAGTTAAAGGACTAAACTTATTCGGATATAAAGCATTTGTTATAGTATCAAGCAGTATGGCAGGTTCAATAAATCAAGGAGACATTATTGTAGTAGAAAGTTGTAAAGAAGATGAAATAAAAAAAGATGATATTATTACATATAAAAAAGATGGACTAATCACAACACATAGAGTGATAGATATAATAGAAAAAGATGGACATAAAGAATATATTACAAAAGGAGATAACAATATTACTACAGACAATGAAAGCATACTATATGAAAATATTGAAGGAAAATTAATTTTAACGATTCCAGCATTGGGAAATATATTTATATTTATGCAAGACAAATTAATAATTCTAATAATAATATTAATAATATTATTATTTTGTTTATATAAATTGCATAAGAAAGAAAAAAGTGAAATAAGAAGAGAAAAGAAAGAAATTGAGAAACAAAAATATGAGAATAAATAGCAAAAACAAACAAAATAAAGCAAAAGCAATTAAAAGAATTGTTTTTAATATAATTAAATATATAATTTTTATATGTATATTAATATTAATTCTATATAGCTTAATATTCAATTTTAATAAAATCTTTTTTAAAAAAGAGTATTTGCAAATTGGAAATATAAGTATAATTACAGGAAATTCATTTAATTCTATGAAGCCTGAGTTACAAAATAGTGATTTGATAATAATAGGAAAAGAAAAAGAATATGATATGCAAGAAGGAAATATATATGCATATAAATTAAATGAAAAGATTTTCGTACAGAGATTATATTATATTGATACCAATAATGGAAATATACAATATATTTTTAAGGGAGATAATAATATTAACCCAAATATAGAGAAAGTAAAAAGTGAAGATATTATAGGAAAGGTGATTTTTTCAGTTCCTATAATTGGACTATTTGCTAAAGTATTTCAAAATGGATTTGTGTGTTTATTTATAATAATATCTATAATATATGTAGTGATATATAAAGTATTAAAAAATAAAAGAAATTTAAATAAAAAAGGATAGAAATTTTATAATTCTATCCTTTTTATAATGCTTTATTAAAGTTTTTTCTATTTTATTTCTTTCCATCCATTTATATTTGCTCTTTTTATAGCTCCCATTAGGTTAGCTCTAACATTAGGAATTTCTATAGTAAATTTATATAACAAATCTTTCATTGTTTCTCTTTTAGAAATACCGTCCATAGGACAGTTCTTATTCATTACTTTAACATTATTTCTTTTTATGAATTTTTTTATCTCTTTTTCAGATGCATAAATTAGTGGTCTAATTAATGTTATACCTGATCTGTCCATATAACTAACAGGTGCAAAAGTAGAGAGATTACCTGCATAAAGCATATTTAGAAAAAAAGTTTCTAAAACATCATCTTCATTATGACCAAGAGCTAATTTATTACAACCGTGTTCTATTGCTACTGAATTTAATATTCCTCTACGTAAATTCGCACATAAAGAGCATGGATTTTTTTCTTTACGAATATCAAAAACTATTTCTTTTATATTACTTTTAGCTTCAATAAATTCTACATTAATTTTTTTACATGTTTCTTCTAGAAAATTTGAATCGAAAAATTCAAATCCTGGATTTATACTAATTGCTAATATATCAAAATGTTTTGGGTAAAATCTTTGAAGTGCTTTTAGTCCCATAAGTAAAGTGATAGAATCTTTACCACCGGATAGTGCTACAGCTATTTTATCTCCTTCTTCAATCATATTATAATGTTCTATAGCTTTTCTTAAATATCCTAATATTTTTTGCATAACATACCTCTAAAACTAATAATTTATTTATAATCGAATAACATTATAACATTTATGTCAAGTGAGATTAAATAAAACACTTGATTAATTTTTTAAAATAATATAAAATATATTAGCATATTATATATATGTTTCAGTAGCTCAGTTGGATAGAGCGTTCCCCTCCTAAGGGAAAGGTCGGAGGTTCGATTCCTCTCTGGAACACCAAATTATTTTAGAGGATTATTATGGAAGAAAAAGAAAAATATATGAAAGAAGCTTTGAAAGAAGCTAAAAAAGCATATAGTAAATTAGAGATACCAGTAGGAGCTGTTATAGTTAAAGATGGTAAAATTATAGCAAGAGGTCATAACATTAAAGAAGAAAAGAAGGATACTACAAAGCATGCTGAAATCATTGCAATACAAAAAGCAAGTAAAAAGTTAAATAATTGGAGACTTAATGACTGTGAGATGTATGTGACTTTAGAGCCTTGCTCAATGTGTGCTGGAGCTATAATTCAATCAAGGATAAAAAAAGTGTATATTGGAGCAATGGATGAAAAAACAGGAGCATGTGGTTCTGTTTTGAATTTATTAAAAGACTATAAATTTAATCATATAGTAGAAGAAGAAACTGGAATACTAAAAGATGATTGTGAGAAAGTATTAAAAGACTTTTTTATTAACTTAAGAAAAATAAAAAATAGAGGGGAATAATGGCTAAAACAGATTTACCAGTAGTTACTGGAAGTAAGTCAATAATTGAAAATATTAAAAGAGTTGGTACAAAGTCAGCTAAAATACTTGGACATGGTGCAGCTTTTTTAGGATTAACTGCTGCTATGGGAATTTCCACGGCCTTGTTTCCTATATTAGTGCCACCAACATTTATTGGAGCTATTATTCAAGGCCAAAGACTAGCCAATAATACAATTTATAAAGGGTATAAAGACTTATCATTTATTACTAGTAAGAAAGGTAATAATATATTAATTAGTCAAGATGTAACTAGATATGATTTAACTGCTAAAATGAAAGGTATGAATAATGGTGAAAAAGCAGCTTTTATGCAACTTCAAGCAATAATAGGTGTTTCAAAATTTAAGCCATATAATTCAAAAGGTGAAGAACATACTTTTCAAACCTTTTCTCATAGAATAAATCAAAAAACATTTAGAAAGCTTCGCGATTTAGGATATATAAAAGATTATGAAGATAAGTTTTGGAAAAAGAAAAGAATTGCACTTGCAAAACTTGGATTTGGAAATCCAAAAGATGCAATGAAAAAAGAAGATATATATGATATAAGATTTAAATTAACAGGTAAACCAATGGATCTAGAAGATCCAGAGCTTAGAAGATATTTTCCAATGGTATTTAGTGACAGATTTCGGAATAATTGCCAAAAGAGGATATAACTTTAAAAGAGAAAAAGATGGAAGTTTAACCATAGATTATAAATCTAAAGAACCATATATTAAAAAAAGAGAGGCTTCAAAAGATTCAAAAAGAAATATAAAAGAAGAACTATCTGAAGGAGTGAGCTCTTTAGAAGAACAAAGAAAATTTGCTTTAGAAAGACAAAAGAGTTTAAAAAAAGATAAAAATAAGGAAGAAATTGATAGAGAGGTTATAGAATAAAATAATTAAATATATGAATATGGAGTGATATCGAAGAGGTCATAACGAGGCTGATTCGAAATCAGTTAGGCATTAATAGTGCCACGTGGGTTCGAATCCCACTCACTCCGCCAAATACGAGGAGGAATAATGGAAAAAGAAAGAAAAAAACAAATAATTAAGCTTAGCATTGCTATAATAGCCTTCGCTATTATTATCATATTAGTTGCTACTGTAATGATAAGATATCAAGTAGAAGGTGACAAGAATATGCCTTTTAATTTGTCAAAGATTATACTAATTAGTACTGCTGAGGGAAATGAAAAAGAAGAAGATGATAAAGAGAAACAAAGATGGAACTTTGATATAGAACAAAACAATGATGTATATTTTTACATAGATAAAAATGAAGAATATAAAGGCAAAGAAAAAACAATAAAAGGTGTGGTTATAGAAAATATCAATATAACAAAAGCACCTAACAAAGGTGAAATTAAAGTATTTATGCCTAATAGTGTTGATGGAAGAATTTATGAAAATTCAGATGAATTTGTTGTAAATGAAAGTCTTGAATATAAAGGTGGAACAGAAAGTAATCCAAAAACACTAGAGATTGGAAGAAATGGTGGAAGTGCGTTAATTAGATTCAGTAATGTAGGAATTGGTGAATATACTTCAAATAAAGACAAACAAATAACTCATGATGGAACTTTATTGAATAAAGTAGATGTAAGTACTGAAGATGCAGCTTTTACTGTGAATTTTGATTTAGTTATAAAAGTAGATAATTGTAAATATAGAGCAAATATATCATTAGATATGCCTTGCGGAAATATTACAGAAGAAGGAACATGCAGTATAGAAAAAACTGATATGAGTGATGTGATATTTAAGAGAGAAAGTATATAGAAAATAGGTTATAACACTTGATAAATGAATAAAAAAAGTATATAATACAAATGGTATGAGAAATTTAACTATTGTATGGAGGGGACCAACAAGAACCTGCGAACCTTGTCAGGTCCGGGAGGAAGCAGCAATAAACAGTAATTCTTGTGTGGGAACTTCCATAGAGTAGTTAAATGACTCACACCATTTTTTAAAGATAGAGGGTGATATAGATTGTCGTATACAGCTTTATATAGAAAATTTAGACCTTTAAAATTTGAAGAAATAGTTGGACAAGAACATATTACAAAAACATTAAAAAATCAAATTATAGCAGGAAGAGTGGGGCATGCATATTTGTTTAATGGAGGAAGAGGAACAGGAAAGACTTCTGCTGCAAAAGTACTAGCTAGAGCAGTTAATTGCCTTCATCCAATAGATGGAGAGCCATGTAATGAATGTGAAATATGCAAAGCTGCACTTTCAGGATCTCTTACTGATATCGTAGAAATGGATGCTGCATCAAATAATAGTGTTGAAGATATACGTTCAATAAGAGAAGAAGTGAACTTTTTACCTACTCTTGCAAAATATAGAGTATATATTATAGATGAGGTTCATATGTTATCAACAGGTGCTTTTAATGCTTTATTAAAAACATTAGAAGAACCACCAGCACATGTAAAATTTATCTTAGCAACAACAGAACCACAAAAGTTACCTGCAACAATACTTTCAAGATGTCAAAGATTTGATTTTAAAAAAATATCAAATGAAAATATTATTAAACGATTAAATTATATAGTAAAAGAAAGTGATATAGAAATAACAGAAGGGGCATTAAAGTTAATTGCAACTTTATCAGAAGGAGCAATGAGAGATGCACTAAGTATATTAGAAAGATGCTTACAAGATGGCGATACTAATATTGATGAGGACAGAATAAAAGATTTAGTAGGAATTCCAAAACTTACATATATTAATTCAATAGTTAAATCTTTTATAGAATATAATGTGGAAGAAGCAATTAAATCAGTAGATATTGTACTAAATGAAGGAAAAGATCTTAATAATTTATTGTGGGAAATTATAAAATATGTAAAAGATATTCTAGTATATAAGGTTACTGGTAAACTTGAAATATATAATGAGTCAGAAATAGCAGAAATTGATAAATTAGCAAAAGAAATCTCAAAAGAAAGACTTTTATATATAATAACTGATCTTTCAAAATTAGAAAATGATATGAAATGGTCTACACAAAAGAGCATATTATTCCAGGTAGAAATAATAAAATTATGTAGTGAAAACATAGTAGAAACACATGTGGAAACTGTGGATAAACCAAAAGAAAAAGCAAGTAAAACTGTGAATAATTCAGAAAAACCAAGTAGCCCTAGTTTAGAAAGCGCCAAAAAAATTGAAAAAGCAAATGATTTAGATATACAAAAGGCTTTATCAGGATATAAAGAAGCAAAAGGATGGAAAAATATTCTTAATGAATTAAGATCAGCTGGGAAAATTATGATATATTCTAATTTAATTAAAGCTAAAGCAGTTGAATTAAATGATATGGTAATAGGTATTAGCTTTCCAGATGGAATTACAGCATTTGGTAAAACAATTTTAGAAAAACCAGAAAGTATAAATGATTTATCTAAAATTGTTTCTATGGAATATGGAAAAGATATGAGAGTTAGAATAATTGAGAATATAGATTCTTTGCCTAAAAATGATAAAAAAAATGAAACGTCAGCAATAGAAAATATGGCAAACGATTTAGATATTCCAATAAATATAATAGACTAAAATATAAGATTAAATAAAAAGGAGAAATGTATTATGGCAAAAAGAGGAGGATTCCCAGGAATGGGAGGATTTGGTGGAATGAATATCAACCAATTAATGAAAGAAGCTAAAAAAATGCAATCAGATATGGAAAAATCACAAGAAGAATTAGCATTAAAAGAATTTGAAGCAACAGCAGGTGGAGGAGCAGTATATGTTAAAGTATCAGGGAATAAAGAAATAAAAGAAATAAAAATAAAACAAGAAGTTGTTGATCCAGAAGATGTAGAAATGTTACAAGATTTAATTTTAACATCTGTAAATGAAGCTTTAAGAAAAGTTGATACAGAACAAGCAGCAGCACTTGGAAAATATAATATACCAGGTTTAATGTAGTAAGGAAAGTGAGTAAAATATGTCATATTATTCACCATCAATAGAAAAATTAATAGAAGCTTTTGAAAAATTGCCAAGTATAGGTAGTAAAACGGCTGCAAGACTTGCATTTTATATATTAAATGCAAGTGAAGAAGAAACTAATGAATTTATTTCGGCCATACAAAATGCTAAAAAGAATTTAAAGTATTGTTCTAAATGTTTTAATATATCAGATACAGATCCATGTGAGATTTGTTCTAACCCAATGAGAGATAATTCTGTAATATGTGTAGTAGAAGATGTAAAAGATGTTGTGGCAATGGAAAGAACACATGAATTTAAAGGATTATACCATGTACTTCATGGAAGTATTTCACCTATGAATGGTGTAGGACCTGATGATATAAAAATAAAGGAATTATTATCAAGACTAATGGGAGGAGAAGTTAAAGAAATAATCTTAGCTACAAACCCAAGAGTGGAAGGAGAAGCGACTGCAATGTATATTTCAAAACTAGTAAAGCCTCTTGGAGTAAAAGTAACTAGAATAGCACATGGAATTCCTGTAGGAGGAGATTTAGAATATACAGATGAAGTAACATTATCTAAAGCATTAGAAGGAAGAAGAGAATTATAAAAAGATAATTAATTTTAAATAAAGGTAATAAGAAAATATAAAATAAAAGAAGAGAAATTTTAAGCACTTATTTATGCTACTTTAATTTCTCTTCTTTTTATATTATTTTATTAAATTCATTATTATGTTACAAATATCTTGAGTTGAATTTCTCTTAGCTAATTTTTTAGTACTTTCTCTCATGCTATCAAGAGTCTTAGGATCTTTAAATAAGTTATGTATTACTTTATTTGGATTTTCATTTTTCTTTAGCCATACAGCAACATGGTTCTTTTCTAGGAATTCGGCGTTTTCTTCTTCTTGACCAGGTATTGGATTAATTATTAATATTGGTAGTCCTGAGACTAAACTTTCGCTAGTTGTAAGTCCACCTGGTTTTGTTACTACTAGACTTGAAATACTCATAAGTTCAGGAACTTTGTTTGTATATTCTAATATTTTTACTCTATCTAATACATCTAATTTATCTATTAGTTCGTGAAAACTTTGATTCATTTTTTTATTCTTTCCTGAGATAGCAATAATTTGATATGATGATAAATTGTTAATAATTGATTCTAAAACTTCTAAAGTTCTGTCTTTACCAAGACCAAATTCACCACCACCAAAGAATAAAACGACAGGCTTATTAATATCTAAATTAAATTCACTATATATTGTATTTTTATCAAATTTTTCAAAGAATCTACTTGATAAAGGAATGCCTGTAACATGCACTTTTTTAGGTTCTACACCAAACTTAATAATCTCTTCTTTCATATTTTCATTAGAAACACAAAATGCATCAGTATATTCATGACCAAGAAGCCATTGATCATGAGGAGCATAATCTGTTAGAACTGTAACTAATTTACAAAATATCTTTTGCTTTTTTCTAAGATAACTAACCATTTGACTACTAAATGGATGAGTAGAAATTACAATATCAGGATTTTTTTCTTTTATTAAATTTTTTAATTTAATAGCCATCATTTTATTTGTTCTAGAACTTACATGACCTAAAATTCCTTTTTGTGATTTAGAATATACTTTTCCCCATAAGTTAGGAACTTTTTTTGCCATTTCTTTATATGCGCCTGTAGTAACTCTATTAAGAACTTTATTTATATATTCGATACAATCAATGATTTCTGTTTCTACATCATAATTTTTATCCAAATATTGTTTTATTGATTTAGCAGCAGAAAAATGTCCTCCACCATATGCTGCATAAAAAATTAATACCTTTTTCATAAATTCCCCTTTAAGATTAATTTAAAATTAATCAAATAATAAAATCAAAAGTATTTTATCATAAAAATAGTTAAAAGTCTAAAATATTTATAAATATTAAAAATATATTAAGTATTATTTGAAATTATTAAACAAATAGTGAATATTTTAACAAAAATTAAACAAAATAATTAAAAATAGAAAAATAAAAAGAGAAAGGATGAAAAAAATTGGGGAATATTAAGTCAAAATTGATAGATTGGAAAAATAGGTTAAAAGATAGACATATGCTTAGTATAATTGTAGTATTATTTAGTATTATAGTGATATTAGGAATCTATATTTATAAAAAGCAAATAGAATATAGACAAGCATCAGATAATTCATATAATATGGCTTTTTATGAACTTGTAGATTATGTACAAAATGTAGAGGTATATCTTGCAAAATCTATGATATCAAATTCACCGGAAAGTGGTGCTAAGAGTTTATCTAATGTATGGAGAGAGGCAAATCTTGCTTTGACTTCTTTAAGTCAGTTACCAATTAATAGTTATGAATTAGAAAACACATCTAAATTTTTAAATCAAGTTAGTGAATATAGTTATTCTCTTTATACTAAGAATTTAAAAGATAAAGAATTAACTAAAGAAGATATGAATAATATAAAAAATTTACATGAATATAGTGTTGAATTAGAAAATGTTTTAAATCAATTATCGGCTGATATTAATAATGGAAGAATAAGTTTTGGAGAACTTGAAAAGAAAGGAAATAGTGTTTTTTCTAAAGAAGTTAGTAATATATCAAAAGATAGTTTTAGTAATTTAGAGCAAACATTTCATGAATATTCAGGACTTATATATGATGGTGCTTTTTCAGAACATATTACTACTAAAGAAAAGTATGGATTAACAGGAGATAATATAGATGAAGAAAAAGCAAAAGAAAAAGTAAAAGAAAAAGTAATAGAATATATAGGAAAAGATAATATTAAAGAAATAAATTCATATGGTAAAAATGAAGGAAATATAATATCATATAATTTTGGCATAAAATATAAAGATGATTCTGAAAGTACTATTTCAATATCCCAAAAAGGTGGACATATAATATATATGGATAAAAATAGAGAAGTATTATCAGAAGTAATTTCAGAAGAAGAAGCGGATAATAAGGCAAAGGAATATTTGAATTCAAAAGGATATACTAATATGGTAGAAACATATTATTTAAAAGAAAGTGGAATAGTTACAATAAATTATGCATATGAACAAGAAAATGTATTAATGTATCCTGATTTAATAAAGGTAAAAGTGGCACTAGATAATGGGGAAATATTAGGAATTGAAACAACAGGTTATTTAAATTCTCATAGAGAAAGAAAATTAAAAGAGCCAAAAGTGTCAGTAGAAAAAGCTCGTGATAGCCTAAATAAAAATTTAAATATAGAAAGTGAGAGATTAGCAATTATCCCAACGGAATGGAAGACAGAAATACTTTGTTGGGAATTTGAAGGAAATGTTGAAGGACTTGATTTTATTGTATATGTAAATGCAGAGACGGGAGAAGAAGAAGATATTTTAATTATAACTAATACTCCAAATGGTGTGTTAACACATTAATTATAATTATTTATATAATGATTGAAAAGCAAGAGTTTTCTTGCTTTTTTCTTGTAAAATAAAAAAAATTAGAATATAATATCTGTGAAAAAAATATAATATTAATTAATATATATTAAAACTAAATACTTTCAGGAGGAAACATGAAAGAAATAATTGTAAAAGATATTGTAAAACTATGTAAAGGAGAAATTTTATTAGGAAATGAAAATGAAGTTTTAGAAAACTTCGTAAAAGACACAAGAGAAGTAAGAGAAGGAGATGTATACTTAGGAATAAAAGGAGAAAACCATGATGGTAATTTAATGTATGAAGATGCACTAAAAAATGGTGCAAAAATTTGTATTTTACAAAAAAATAGTGTTGTAAAAGAAATTGATATTAATATGATAAAAGAAAAATATAAAGATAGAACCATTGTAGTTGTAGATGATACGATTATGGCATTACAAAAATTAGCAGAATATAAAAGAAGTTTGTATAATATACCAGTTATAGGAGTAACTGGTAGTGTTGGAAAAACAAGTACAAAAGATATAATTGCTAGTGTAATGAGTAAGAAATTTAAAGTATTAAAAACTTTAGGAAACTATAATAATCAAATCGGATTACCACTTACAATATTAAGATTAAAAGATCATAATGCAATGGTAGTAGAGATGGGTATGAGTGAACTTGGAGAGATTAGTAATCTTACAAGAATAGCTAAACCTACAGTTGCAGTTATAACTAATGTGGGAACAGCTCATATAGGAATATTAGGATCTAGAGAAAATATATTAAAAGCTAAACTAGAAATACTAGAAGGATTAGAAGAAAATGGAACATTAGTTATTAATAATGATAATGATATGTTACATGATTGGAACAATAAAAATAAAAGTGATAAATATAATGTTGTAACCTTTGGAATAGATAATAATAGTGATATTATGGCAAAAGATGTAATAACATTAGAAAATGGAAGTAAATATAAAATAGATATAAATAATAAGGAATATGATGTTAATGTATCAGTAGGAGGAACACATTTTGTTTTAAATAGTTTATGTGCTATTGCAATAGGAAAATTATTTGATATTAAAATGGAAGATATATTAGACGGAATAGCAAATTTTGAGTTAACAAAGAGGAGAATGCAAGTAGAAAAAAATAAATTAGGAGCAACAATTATTAATGATTGTTATAATGCAAATTATGATTCAATGAAAGCAGCATTAGAATATTTAGGAAATATAAAAGCAAACAAAAAAATTGCTGTATTAGGCGATATGTTAGAACTTGGAGAATATTCTAAAATGCTTCATGAAAAAGTAGGAGAAGAAGTAGTAAAAAATAAAGTAGATATCCTTATAACTGTTGGAGAACAATCAAGATATATCGCAAAAGAAGCAAAAGAAAAAGGTATAGACGAAAAAAATATATATTCTTTTAATAATAACGAAGAGGCTATAAAAGAATTAAATAAAGTAATGGAAAAAAATGATGCGATATTAATAAAAGCCTCAAATGGAATGAAATTCCAGGAAATATTTGAAAAAATTATGTAAAAGTTGAAAAATAAATATAAACCTAAAAGTTTATAAATTGTTGTTATGAAAGGATTGAATAATATGAGTAAAATAAAATTAGGAGTTATATTTGGAGGTATGTCAACAGAACATGAAGTATCTATTACATCTGGTACTTCTGTTATAAAAAATTTAGATAAGGAAAAATATGAGATATATCCAATATATATAGATAAAGATGGTAATTGGTTTGAATATACAAAAAAGATACAAGATATAGATATTATAGAAGTAGGAGAAGAAATAAAAGAGAAAACAAAAATCATAAATCCAATTGAATATATACAAGAATGTGATGTTATCTTTCCTGTACTACATGGACTATATGGAGAAGATGGAACAATACAAGGAATGTTAGAATTATTAAATAAACCATATGTTGGATGCAAAGTACTTTCATCAAGTATAAGTATGGATAAAGTTTATGCAAAATTCATATTTGAAAATTCTAATATAGATCAAGCAAAATATGTATATATAAGAAGTTATAACGATAAATATATATACATAGATAAAGAATTTAATGAGACTATAGTTAATCTTGATGATATTGCAAAAATAGTAGAAAATAAATTAGGTTATCCAGTATTTGTTAAACCATCTAATTCAGGTTCTTCAATTGGAATAAATAAAGCAAAAAATAAATTAGAATTAGAAAAATACATAGAAGAAGCGGCAAAATATGATAGAAAAATACTTATAGAAGAAGAAATAAAAGGTAGAGAAGTTGAATGTGCTATTTTAGGAAATGAAGATGTTATGGCTTCAGGTGTTGGTGAAATACTTTCTGCAGAAGAATTTTATACATTTGATGCTAAATATAAAAATAATGATTCTAGAACAGTTATACCTGCTGACATAGATGAGAAAATAGTTAAAAAAATAAGAGAGACTGCTATTAAAGCTTTTAAGACTGTAGATGGAAAAGGATTTGCTCGTGTAGACTTCTTCGTGGAAAATAAAACAAATGATATAAAAATTATCGAAATAAACACAATACCAGGATTTACTCAAATAAGTATGTATCCAAAGTTATGGGAACAAGAAGGAGTTGCTTATGGAGAACTTTTAGATAAGCTTATAGATTTAGCATTGGAAGAAAATAAATAATAAAAAGAGGAAATAAGATGGAGTTAATATTTAATGATAACAGTACTGAATTATTGATGCAGAAAATTGATAATGATTTAAAAAAAGAACTTTCTGAAAAAAGATATAAACATTCAATAGGAGTTATGAATAAATCTATTGAACTTGCGAATATATATGGTGCTGATGTAAACAAGGCAAAATTAATTGGTTTAGCGCATGATATAGGAAAAGAGCTTTCTAAAGAGGAAAAACTAAAATATGCGGAAAAAAATGGTATAGAAGTTGATAATATAGAAAAAATAAATATAGGATTACTACATGGAAAAATAGGAGCAGATATTTGTAAAAAAAGATATGGCTTTACTAAGGATATGCAAGATGCTATATCATGTCATACTGTTGGAAAAGAAAATATGGATCTTTTGGCTAAAATTCTATTTGTTGCAGATAAAATAGAAGACGGTAGAAAATATAAAGATGAGGAAAAAAATAAAAAATTAGAAGAGGCAAGAATAATTGCCAAAGACGATATTGATAGAGCTGTTTTATATGAAATTGATATGTCTCTAGAATATACTTTAAAGAAAAATGAATTAATTCACCCAGATAGTATTTATACAAGAAACAAAATTATAATAAAATTACAACAAAATTAGTTTTATGTATTTATTTATTCTGTCGAATATGGTATAATGGTGGTGCTTTTAGGGGGGAGGCTTATGATATTTAAGGATTATTACAAAATATTAGGCCTAGAAGACAATAAAGTAACTCCGGAGGAGATTAAATCAGCTTATAGAGAGCAGGCCAAGAAATATCACCCAGACATCAATTCAGGAAATGATTTTTCTGAAGAAAGATTTAAAGACATCAATGAAGCCTATAAAGTATTATCAACACCTTCATCAAAAAGAAAATATGATAGAATGTGGAATTCTAATGTTGGTAGAAAAAAGAAATTCGAAGAAAGTAAAAGAGAAGAAGGTTCAATATTTAGTAATTTCTTTAATATGTTTTTTGGAGAAAAACTAGATAGTAATAAAAAGATAGCTAAGAGAAAAGAAGAAAAAAGCCCTAGAAAAGGAGAAAATATTGAGACAGAAATAGATGTGACAATCGAAGAAGCTTTTTATGGGTTAGATAAAAAGATTTCTTTAAGAATGCAAAATGGAAAAATGAAAACCTTTACAATCAAAATACCAGCAGGAATAAGAAATAATGAAAAAATACGATTAATAGGACAAGGTAAGAAAGGTGAAAACGGAGGAAAAAATGGAGATTTATTAATTAAAATACATATAAGCGATGATAAAAAGTTCTCATTAAAAGGAATTGATCTTTATACAAATTTGTATATAACACCATGGGAAGCAGTGCTTGGCACAAAAGTTTCGGTAGATACAATCGGAGAAACAATCTATTTACATATACCACAAGGGGTAGAAAGTGGTGAAAAAGTAAAGATACCAGGAAAAGGATATAAAGATGGACAAGGTGGAAGAGGAGAACTTATAGCTGATGTAAAGATAATGATACCAAAGAAACCAACTAAAGAGGAAATTGGAATGTTTAAGAAATTAGATAAAATTTCTAAATTTAATCCAAGAGTGAATGTAGAATAAAATATGTAACAGTAGTTGATAGCTTATTTTAAGAAAAAGTTAACATAAAAATAACAAAAATGTTGACTTATAGCAGTATATACTATATAATTATATATAGTGATTCTAACAAAAGATAAGCTATGGCAACGAAGATTCATAGAAAGAGGGTAAGATAGTGTATGGAGATTGTACAAGGTAAACACTTTAGTATAACTGATCCACAGGGTGTAAACACAGTAATATATAAAATAAATGAGACAGAAAAAGAATATTTAAAAGAATCACCTAAATATACCATAGAAAGATTAGACTTTTCTGAGGAATTAAGAGGAGATGTTAAAAAAAAGACTTTTTTTGTTGATGAACCAAAGGACGAAGAAGATTTAGTAATTCTATCTTTTGGAAAAGATAGAGTAGTAGTTAACATGGGAATATTAGAAAATGATAAGGTTACAATATCAAAAAAACCGACATTAATTAAGTTTGACACATTATATTCAGAAAAAGAAACCGAGTATAAAGAATTTAGATATACACCAAACTTAAAAAGACCTATAACAATAATAGACCCAGAGACAACTGAAGAAGTAAAACCAGTATTATATTTTGATAAAACAACAAATGATGTTAGAGGAAAATGCAAATTAAAACCATATAAGTCATACTTTACGTTCGAAATAAGAGACGAAAAGAAAGACTAGAGAAAGGGGAAAAATGATGAGTAGTACGAATGTACATTCAAGTGAAAATAAACATGTATGTGGAGGTCAAACAATACCTCAAGAAGACAGAACATTAGAGATGCCACCACAATCAGCTGGAAGAGGACCATCAAAGTTAGAAGTTATAGAAGGACCAAATACTACATTAACTGCTTTAGAAAATATTGTTGTAAAAGATGGTAAAGAAGTTGTAGGTAGAGCTACTAAAGAAGGAAAAGTTCTATCAGGAGATGCTGCTAAAGTTACAAAAGCAATAAAACAAAGCAGAAGTAGTAGTGAAATGGGTAGAGATTAATAAAACAAAAGCGAAGGTGAAATTATATGAACTATAAAGTTAGTAAGACTTTGAAGGATAATAAAAAGAATTTAATAATTATAGCCGTACTATGGATATTTTTTGCCATAGTACTTGTTGCGCCTATTGGAGTATCAGTACAACAAGCGTGTGCTAATGGAGGATTTGATTTTAATATATTTTTAACAAATCTATTTCCAGAGTTTTTAAGTTTTACTTCAATAACTAAAGTATTTGCAGCAGAATATATTGGTTATTATTTTAAATCTTTATTATACTTCACAATATTATATTTAATATTTACTTTTATAGGATTGTTTAGATCAAAACCTAAACATGAATATACAGATATTGAACATGGTTCAAGTGATTGGAGCGAAGGTGGAGAACAATATAGTATATTAAGTAAAAATAAAGGTATAATACTTTCAAAACATAATTTTTTACCAACAGATAAAAGAGGAAACGTTAACGTATTAGTTGTTGGACGGATCTGGATCTGGTAAATCAGCTTCATATTCAATACCTAATGCATACCAAATGCTTGGTTCATATGTATTTACAGACCCAAAAGGAGAACTTTATGATAAAACAGCAGGATTTTTAAAGAAAAATGGGTATGAAATTAAAGTATTAAATTTAGTTAATCCAGCAAATAGTGATGGATATAATCCATTATTACATATAAGAAGTGAAATAGATGTTGACGTTATTGCTAACACAATAGTAAAAGGGCAAAAGTCAGAAACATCAGGAAGTGATCCATATTGGGATGATATGGCAGAAATGCTATTAAAAGCACTTATATATTATTTAATGGCAACAAGACCAGAAGAAGAACAAAACTTAGCAAGTTGTTCAGAACTTGTAAGAGCAGCAAATAATAATGGTGGAAGTAACTTACTTACAGATTTAATGAATCAATTACCATATGATCACCCAGCTAGAATGAACTATAAATCTATTGAGATAGCTCCAGAAAAAACATATGGATCTATTCTAAGTTCATTACAGTCTAAATTAGGTAAATTCGATTCAAAGGAAATTGCAGAAGTTACATCAACAGATACAATAGATTTTGATGAAATAGGAACAAGAAAAACAGCAGTTTATGTTATATCTTCTGATACACATAAAGCTTATGATTTCTTGCTTACAATATTCTTCTCACAAATGATTCAACAATTATATGATTTTGCAGATAAAAATGGTGGAAGATTAAAATGTCCTACATTCTTTATACTAGATGAGTTTGCAAACATTGGACAGATACCAGATTTTGATAAAAAGATTTCTACATCAAGAAGTAGAGGAATTTCTTTTAGTGTTATTCTTCAAAACTTGGATCAATTAGAGGCAGTTTATGAGAAATCTTATGAAACTATCATGGGTAACTGTGATACTCACGTATTCTTAGGAAGTAACTCATTTAAAACAGTTGAATATTTCTCTAAGGCATTAGGTGAAAAGACTATATCAAGAGATAATAGATCTGTAAATAGGGATAAACAATTCCATAGACAAGGATATAGTGATTCAGACCAGGTTATGGCAAGAGCACTTATGACACCTGATGAGTTAAGAAGAATGGATAATGATTTATGTATTATTTATGAAAAAGGTTTAAAACCTATTAAAGATGAAAAATACTATTATTTCGAAACGCCTATGGTTAAAAAATTATCAGAATTTACTTTAAATCACTTAGAATTTGATGTTGGAAGTAGAGGAAAATGGAGAAAATTCAATCCATATAATCCATATGTAGAAGGACAAGAAGACAAACCAAAAGACTTAAAGGTAGACTCTATAGATGATTTATTTGAAGAAGATGATAAAGAAGAGAAAAAAGAAGAATCTATAGAAGCAAAACCAAAAATGACAAATAATGATACTTCTTCAGAAGCTCCTGTGTTGCCACAGAATATTGAAGAAGAGGCAGAAGACGAAAAATTAAGAGATGAAGATGATATCATGTCAATAGATGTTCAAAAAGAACTAGAAGCAAAATTTGATGAGTTATTTGGTTCATTTGATGAAGATGAATAATATATTAATTAAATAGATAAAATAAAAAATGCATATATTTTAAAAATATATGTATTTTTTTTATTCTTCACAACAAAAACAAATGTTCATAAAAAGTATTGACTATTTTAACCTACTAATATAAAATATGTAAAGATTATTTGGAAAGGATAGTGTAATATGAAATTTGTACATATGGCAGATATGCATTTTGATATACCTTTTACAGTATTAAACTCTAGAAATAAATTAGGAGATAAGAGAAGGCTCGAACAAAGAGAAGCTTTTAAAACAATTATTGAGTATATTAAAGAAAATAATATAGATTATTTATTTATTGCAGGAGACTTATATGAAAATGAGTATATAAGAAGAAGTACAATAGATTATATAAATAATTTATTTAAGGAAATTCCAAATACAAAAATCTACATAACTCCTGGTAATCATGATCCATATATAAATGGTTCTATGTATAAATCAACTAATTGGAGTGATAATGTAAAGATATTCACAAATAATATAGAAAAAGTGGAAAATGAAGATTGTAATATATATGGTTTTGGATTTAATAACTTTTATTGTAGAACATCAGATGTACAAGATATTGTCTTAGATGATAAAGAAAAAGTAAATATATTAATAACTCATGGAACATTAAATGGTGGAACTATTGAAGATATGGAATATAATCCTATGAGCAAAAGTAAACTTTCAATGCTAGGATTTGACTATATTGCATTAGGGCATATTCATAAATTAGACTATAATACTGAAGAAAATCAGAAAATAGTATATCCAGGTTCACCTATATCTATGGGATTTGATGAACTAGGAAAACATGGAGTTATTGTAGGAGAATTAACAAAAGAAAAGCTAGATTTAAAATTTATGCAGATAGATAAAAGAGAATTTAAAGAAGAAAAAGTTGATATTTCAGATACAAATAATATAGAGGAATTAATAGAAAAATTAAATGGTATAGAATTAGATGATAATATATTTTATAAAATTATTTTAACAGGAGAAAAAAAATACGAAATTAATATAAATAATTTATTTAAATATATTAATAATGAAAATATAATTAAAATAAAAAACGAAACAAAATTAAAGCTAGATTTAGAGAGTTTGTCTAGAGAAAATAGTTTAAAAGGACTATTTGTTAAAAAAGTTTTAGAAGAACTAAATGAAGAGAATTATGATAAAAATACATTAGAAAATGTGTTAGAAATTGGGCTAAATATCTTAGATAATAATAAATAATTGATAAAAGGAGAAATTATTTTGAAAATTAAAGAAATTAAAATAAACAATTATGGAAATTTAGAAAATAAAGATATTAATTTAAAAAATAAAATAAATATAATTTATGGAAAGAATGAAAGTGGTAAGTCCACATTATTAAGTTATATTAAAAATATTTTCTATGGTATTTCTAAAAATAAAAATGGAAAAGATATTTCTGACTATGAAAAGTATAAACCATGGGGGAGAATTGACTATTCTGGTAAGTTAAAATATGAATTAGATATTGGACAAGAGTTTGAAATTTTTAGAGATTTTAATAAGAAAAATCCTAAGATTTTTAATGAAAACATGGAAGAAATATCAGATCAGTTTAACATTATAAAAAAAGATGGTACACAGTTTTTTTATGAACAAACTAATGTTGATGAAACTATGTTTACTTCGACAGTCGTATCTATGCAATCTGAAGTAAAATTAGATAAACAAGAACAAAGCATATTGGTTCAAAAACTTGCAAATCTTGCAGGAACTGGAGATGATTCTTTATCATATAAAAAAGTAGTAGATAAATTAAATAAAATGCAGATAGAAGAAATAGGTACTGAAAGATCACAAAATAGACCTATAAATATTATTAATGATAGGTTAAAAACCATAGAAAATATTATTAACGAATTACAAGAGTACCAAAAAGATAAAGAACTTACAGAAGCTAAGAAAAGTGTTTATGCAAGTCAGATATATAACTTAGAGAACGAATTAGAAGCATTAAAAAGCTTAAAAATAATATTATTACATAAACAAAACAATGAAGAAAAAATTAATATTAAAAATAACTACAAAAAAGAAAAACTTAATAAAAAAATAGATTTAAATACTGAAAAAGATAATTTAATTGCGAGAAATAAAATTAAGAAAGATAAAACTAATAAAAAGGTAAATTTTAAAAAATATATATTAATAATGGCATTAATTTTAATAATTAATGTAGTGATATATTTTGTAAACGAAAATACAATTAAAAATAATATATTAGGTATTCTTAACTATTGCTTAATTCCAATTTATTTAATTTTAGTTTTCCTTATTGAATTTAATAAAAGTACACAAATAAAGAAAGTAATAAACAAAGAGCAAGAAGAGTTTAATAATGAATTAATGTTATTAGATAAGCAAATAGAGATAATAGATGAAGAAATAAGAAAGATTAATAAAGAGATTGAAAGTGAACAAGCAAGCTCAGATAATGAAATAGAAGTAGAGATAAATAAGTTAAAAGGAAGTTTAGAAGGTAAAATAAATATAGATGAATTATTGGATAATGTAAATGAAAAAAATATTGATACAATAACGTATGAAGCTCAAGATAAATTAAATAAAAATAAAGTAGAATTACAAACAATAAAATATGAAGAAAATAATATTTCAGAAAAGTTAGAAAACTTAGCTACATTAAAAGAAGAATTTGATAAGTTAGTTGAAGATAAAGAAGAACTAATAAAAAGGAATAATGAAATTAATTTAGCAAAGAACTTCTTAAATGAAGCATATATTAACATGAAAAATAGTATTACACCAAAATTTACAGAAAATATGTCTAAGAATATATCGAAAATATCTAATAATAAATATACAAAAGTAGGAATAAATGAAGAAAAAGGATTAATAGTAGAAAATGAATTTGGTGAATATATTCCTGCAGAAAGATTGAGTATTGGAACAATAGATCAATTATATTTATCTTTAAGATTATCAATGATTGATGATTTATCTGAAGAAAATTTACCAATTATATTAGATGAAGCATTTGCATATTATGATGATTATAGATTGGAAAATATCTTAAAATTTTTAAATGAAAATATGAATAATCACCAGGTAATTATATTTACTTGTACAAAGAGAGAACAAGAAATATTAAATAAAAATAATATTGAATATAACTTAGTTAATATCTAACCTATAAATAAAACATAAATTTATATGTAAATGAATTGTAATATATTATAAAAAACAGGGAAAACCTACGGAAATGGAGGGATTTTCTGTTTTTTTATTTTAATAAAATTTAAAAAAGTAATTTACTAACTTCTAAATCCTTAGAGAGTAAAGGATTTTAAAATTATGCTAATTATATTAATAAAAGTGTCGAACTATGTCGAAAAATAGAAAATGTAATATAAATTTAACATTTGTCTATAAGCCTAATATCCGTAATTTTATAAAAGAAAAAGGTAAAATAATCCACTGATATAGCTATTTACAAGGATATATTCCACGTTTTATAATTTGAAATATAAAATGACTATAATTATGTGAATTTGAAAGGAGACATATTAAAAATTATGAAGAACAAAGATTTGAAAAATGGCATAATTTTAGACGAAAATAAAAAGAGGAGAAATAAAATATTAATAGGTAATAGTATTTTAGCAATAGTAATATTAACAATTGCTATTATTATTTCTGTGCTTAATTTATTTACCAATACAACTGAAACAAAGAGTTATTTAAGTAAATCTAAGCTAAGTGTAATGGAAGTACCACAAGGTAATTTATCTATTAATGTTAATGATATAAATAATAATCCAATAGAAGGAGCAAAATTTGAAGTATATAATAAAGATGAATTACAAAAGATACCGTATTCAGAAGTTGTGCCTAATGAAGAATATTACTTTGAAGAAAAAGATGGAAAATTAGTACCTAATAATATTGGTGTAGATGATTATGCATATAGTTATGTAAAAATTGATTTAACAGATAAAGATGATATGTATTTAAAATTAAATGCTGAGAAATTTGGAGGTAGATGGGAAAATCAATTTTATGCAATTATAACTGATAGTACTGAAATTCCAGACAATTACTATAGTAAATCTTTTTGTGAAATAGAAGATGATACTCCAGCAAAAAATTATTTTACATATCTTCGAGGAGGGAATGTATATTATTTACATTTAATCTATAATGCTAGTTATGAAAATCCTTTAGAAAGTTTTGTTATTAATGATATTAGCCTTATAAGAACTGAAGAAAGAGATTTAAAAAATAGTTTAGAGCCAAATGGAGAATATTATTTTGAAAAACAGGATGATGGATTTTATTTAGCTAATAATAAATATAAAGATGCACCAGCATATAGCTATGCAAAAATAGATTTGACAAACTATAATGGAATGGCAGAACTTACAGTAAATGCAGAAATATTAAGTAGCAGTAATAAGGATTATGGTTTTGCTATAATTACAGATAATGCTGAAGCTCCTGAATATAATAGTTCTGCAGAAAATATATTTATGAATATATCAGGTTCTCATAGTGCTGAAAATTATAGTATAGAGCTTGAAGGTGGAAAAGTATATTACTTACATCTAGGATATTATAAAAATGATGATAATACATATGCTCAGAATGAAAGATTTCAAATAAATTATATTTTATTAAATCCAATATTAAAGACAAATTCTGAAGGTAAAGCAAATGTTAATTTACCTTATGGAGAGTATTATATAGAAGAAGTAGGAGTACCAGAGCAATATACAATAGAAGATAATGCAATAAATGATATAATACTTGATAAAGAAAATACTGAATTAAACATAACAAACTTAGGAAAAAAAGTTCATATCGATATATACAACTATGTTTCAGATTTATTCTATGATCCAAGTTATACAGAAATGGGAGATTATGGACTTTTAGTACCGCTACAAGATGGTGGATATGCGGACGAGTATACATATATAATAAAAAGAATGGGAGAAGAATATGAAACTAGCCCATTAGAAGGTGTAGATGAAAATTATATGCTAGCATATACACCAAGTAATGCAAGTGGTATAGTAGATGATGAAAGGATGATAGAAGTATATTATGTTTATATACCTAAAACATATACTATTAATTTAACAAAAATAGATGAAACAAACAATGAAATAAAAATACCAGGAACGAGATTTGAAACATCAACAAATTTTTATGCACTTCCTCAGGCTCCAGGAAATCTATTAACACAAGAAAGATCTGCTAGATTAACAACTATAACAAGACCAACCACACAAAATGTGACAAATACATATACAACAGATGAAAATGGAAATATAAACATAGATTATTTATTTGTTGGTAAAGAATATACTTTAAAAGAAATATTACCAACAGATGGATATGTTAAAGACGATTTAGAGGTTAAATTTAAAGTTACAGTAGAAGATGGTAAATTTGTTATAAACTTTACAGAAGGAAATATTGAGAACTTAAACATAGTAGACAATCAAATAAATATAACGCTTGAAAATAAACCATCATTTAAATTAATCAAGAAAAATACAGATGGAGAACCATTACAAGGCGCTAAATTTACAATAGTTACTGAAGATGGTACAGAAGCAGTTGATGGAACAGGTGAATTTGTAGGTGAAGTAGAAAATATTGATGGAGTTGACCAAAGGGTAGTTACAACAGATGAAAATGGAGAAATATATGCAAGTTTACCAACAGGAAAATACACTATAACAGAAGTACAAGCACCAGAAGGATATAGAATACCAGAAGAAAATGTAAAACAAATCGAAATAAAGCAAGATGAAGTGTATGAAGAAGTTAGTGTATCAGTAGAAAAGAAAATGATGAATTTAGAGTATTTATATAAATCTTTAAATTTAGAAGACTTTTATTTTAACGAATATAATAATATGCAACAGTCCACGGTTCCAAAAGAAGTAGATCCTTTATATGTAGCTGAAATATTACCAACGGGTGAAATGGTATTAACAGGTTATGTAATGAATAATACAATTATTTCTGGAGAAGGAACAGTTAGTGGAGAGAATATTAGTATTGAATTACCAGAAACAGTTGATACAGAAGGAATATTAATAGTAACAGATAAGATAGGTAAAATAGATAAAGTAATTACAATACCATCAGAATCTGGAGCAAATATGATAGTACATCATTATAAAACAGATGATGGATATATTTTAATAGGTCAATATATAGGAAATATACATATTCCAGCAGAAGATACTGTAAACAATAAAGAAATTATATTAGAACAAGATACTTTGCCAAGAAGTGCAGCACCAGATGTTTCATTATTTATAGTAAAAGTAACAAATGAAGGTAAATTTGAATATGCTATGGATTTAGGAAACGTGGGAGATATATTAGAACCGGAAATCTTCCAACAATTTAGTGAGCTAGGAATGCTTGGAACTAAGGATAATAATTTTGCTTTCAAAATGATAGTGCCAGAAGAAATAACAATACCTGCAGAAATGACAGTTACAAATGAAGAAATAGTTTTAGAAGCAGGTCAAATTGTAGAATTTGTGGTAGGCAACGAAGGAAAATTTGTAGAAATAAATAAAATATATACAGAAGCAGAGCTATATAATATTGAATATGTTATGCAAGGAATTACATCATCAGTAGAAGATCTTTATACAAATAGTATAAAATTTACTGATAGTGGATCTATACTTATTAATGCATCATATTATGGTGAGTTATATATTCCAGGGGAATATATGATGAGCGGAAATGATTATTATAATGTATCATATTATAATTCTCAAATGATTTTTAGAATTAATAAATTAGGAAAAGTAGAATATATATATTCATTTGATGATGAAAATGAAGTATATACTTTCTATACAAAAGATGTATCAAATGGAGAAACTTTAATATCAGGAGGATATTATCAAAGATTATATATACCTGCAAAAGATACCGCTTACGGAAGAGATATAACACTAACAGCAAATAATGAATATAATGAAAGTGGATATATTTTAAAACTTGATAGCAATGGCAAAGTAGTATGGGCAGCAAATGCTGATACTTATACAGATAATATTTGTATGAAAGAATATGAAGGCGATTACTATATAATGGAATATGGTGATGATGATTATTATGCACTTCATAAAGTAGTAGAAAATAAAACACAAACAGGAATAATTAATAAACAACAAGAACTAAATGTCGTAAATGAAAAGAAAGAGGCAAATATTGTAGCAGAAAAATCATTTACTACACAAAATGGATTAGATTATGTAGTAAAAGATGAAACTATAAAATATACAGTAACATTAGAAAATACAGGTGATTGGTATAAAGATGTAGTAATAAAAGATACTATTCCAGAAGGAACAGAATTTATACCAGGAAGTATTAAAATAAATGATAGTTCATCATATACTTTAAATGATGATACAATTGATTTAACAAGTAAGACAGAATTAGACTTAACAAATGGAATAACTGTTAATATGCAAGCAGGACAAAAATTAACATTAAGTTTTGAAGTAAAAGCTTTATATAATGCTAAAGATTATGTGATTGAAAATGTAGCTTTAGTGGATGAAAACAAAACAAATAATACAGAAATAAAATATAAGAGTCCTGTAGCACAAATCGGATATGACATTGTTAAAAATGGACCAGATAAAATTGTATCTGAAAACGATCCAATAAATTATGATATTATATATACATCAAAAATAACAGAATATATGGGAGATGCACAAGTAATAATAACAGATTATTTACCTTATGCAATTGATGAAGAACAATCAAATATAGCAGATGGTATATATAATGAAGAAGATAAAACAATAACATGGATTCAAGACATTAAAGATATAGATAGCTATAATAACTTAAATAATAATATAAATATTGTTAAAAATATTAGTCTTGTATTTAAAGATGTGGATTATTCATTAGGAAGCTTTACAAATAATGTAACAGGAAAAATTACATTAGAAGCAACAGATCAAGAAAGAGAAATAAAGACAAGTAAAATAACAGGAATAGAGTTAGAAAGAATAATTACAGTAAATAAAATATGGGATGATAACAACAATATTAAAGGTAATAGACCACAAAGTGTAACAGTTATATTAACAGCAAATGGAAAAGAAATAGAAAAAGTAGAATTAAGTGATACAAATAATTGGACTTATACATTTGATGATCTTCAAATAAAAGATAATCAAGGTAAAGAAATAGTATATGATGTAAAAGAAGAAGAAACAAATGTAGGCGATTTAAAATATTATGATGAACCAATTATTGTAAATAATGGAGATACAATTAATATAACAAATAAATATAAATTATTAGATGCAGAACTAAATAGCAAAATTGAAAAAATTGGTCCAGAAATAATAACTAATGAGAAAGATGAATTAACATATACTATCAAATATAATGCTGTAATTACAGATTATATAGGACAAGCAAATGTAACGATAGTAGATTACTTACCATATGAAATAGACCAAGAAAAATCAGATTTAGCAGGCGGAACATATGATAATGAATCAAAAACAATAACTTGGAAAGAAAATGTAGAAAATATTAATACTATAGAAAATGGAGATTATACAGTAAATATAGAAAAAGTAGTTAAATTAGTATATAAAGATTTAAAAATTACAGATAAAACTTTAACTAATAAAGCTACAGGAACTATAGATTTATATGATTCAGAAACAACCAACACAGTAGAAACAGAATTTGAATCAAAAGTAGATATTCCAAGTAGAGTTGTAGTAAAATACGTAGATGAACAGGGAAATGAAATTAGTTCAGTAGAAGTTATTGAAGGTATGGAAGGTACTTCATATGTAACACAATTAAAAGATATTGAGAATTATGAACTAGTTAGAGTATATGGAAATGCTGAAGGAACATTAACTAATGAAGAACAAGAAGTTTACTATGTATATAGAAAGATAGAAGCTAAGGTTATAGTAAGATATCTAGAAAAAGATAATACGCCAGAAGATGATACTGATAATAAAATATTAGCAGAAGAAGAGGTAATAGAAGGATATAGCGGAGATGAATACACTACACAAAGAAAAGACATAGAAAACTATAAAGCAGCAGATCCAGAACCAGAAAATAGTACAGGAAAAATGACAAAAGAAGATATATATGTAACATACTATTACGAGAAAGTACAAAGCGGAACAGTTACAGCAATTTATGTAGATACTGATACAAATGAAGAAATAAAATATATTGATGCAGATACTAAAGAGGAAAAAACATATAAAGAAGAAATTAAAGGATATATTGGAGACAAATATATTACAAAAGCTAAAGAAATTCCATATTATGCAATAGTAGAAGATAAAATACCAGAGAATGCTGAAGGTATTTATGGAACAGAAGATGTATTAGTAACATACTACTATAAAAAATTACCATTTAATATATCAGTAGATAAAAACTTAACTAAGATTGAATTAAATGGAGAAAAACAAGAAGTAATAAATGGAAAAATTAATAAAGTTGAAATTCCAGTAGGAAGAGTATCTGATAGTACTTTAAAACTAGAATATAGTATAAAAGTATCTAATACAGGAGAAGTTGAAGGAAGCACAGAAGTAATAGAAAGATTACCTGAATTCTTTAACATAGCAGAAGGAACAAGTTCTGAATGGAAGAAACAATCTGATGGAACATTAAAATTAACAGCTAACTTAAAAGCAGGAGAGACAAAAGAATATAAAGTAGTAGTTAATTGGGAAAGAGGTTCAAATAATTTTGGTGCATTAGAAAATGTTGTTGAATTAGCAAATATTTCTAACCCAGCAAACTTCACAGAATCTAACCTAGAAGATAATACTTCAAAATCAGAATTAGTACTAAGTGTTAAATCAGGTGAAGACAGAAGTATAGTTATAATAACTCTAACATTTGGATTATTATTACTAACAGCAGGAAGTATAATCTTAATTAAGAAAAAAGTACTAAAAAAATAATTTATTAAATTTGTAAAATAACAAATTTAAAACAAATAAAATAAAAGCTTTACTAAAAAATTAGTAGAGCTTTTATTATGTTTAGAGTATATTTTTCGTAAAGAAGAATAATTAGTAATGAATCCTTGAAATATAGCAATAAATGATGTATAATATTAATGTTAAATTGAAAGGTGAGGAGAATTTTTATGTTTCAAAAATTAGATACAGTTGAGAAGAGATTTGAAGAATTAACACAAAAAATAAGTGATCCAGATGTTATTGCTAATCAAAACGAATGGAGAGACTTAATGAAAGAACATGCAGAACTAGAACCAATCGTTGAAAAATATAGAGAATATAAAAAAGTACAAAAACAATATGAAGATGCTAAAGAAATGATGGAAGATCCAAATATGGATAAAGAATTAAAAGATTTAGCTGAAATGGAAATGGTAGAAGCAAAAGACAAACTACCACAAATAGAAGAAGAAATAAAAATACTTTTAATTCCAAAAGACAAAGATGATGATAAAAACGTTATCTGTGAAATTAGAGCAGGAGCTGGTGGAGAAGAAGCAGCCCTATTTGCAGGTACACTTTTTAGAATGTATTCAATGTATGCAGAAAGAAAACATTGGAAATTAGAAATACTAAATGAGAATGAGACAGGTCTAGGAGGATATAAGGAAATATCTTTCATGATTAATGGAAAAGGTGCATATAGTAGATTAAAATTTGAAAGTGGAGTACATAGAGTACAAAGAGTACCAGATACAGAAGCAAGCGGAAGAATACATACTTCTACAGCGACAGTAGCAGTTCTTCCTGTAGTAGAAGATGTTGAAATAGAAATTAATCCATCAGACATAAAAATGGAAGTATATAGAGCATCAGGAGCAGGAGGACAACATGTTAACAAGACTTCATCAGCAGTAAGATTAATTCACGAACCTACAGGTATAGTAGTAGAATGTCAAACTGAGAGATCTCAATTCCAAAACAAAGATAATGCTATGAAAATGCTTAGAACAAAACTATATGATATGGAAAAACAAAAACAAGATGAAGAAGTAGCAAGTGCTAGAAAGTCACAAGTAGGTAGTGGAGAAAGAAGCGAAAAAATTAGAACATATAACTATCCACAAGGACGTATAACAGATCATAGAATAGGACTTTCAATATATCAAATGGATGACTTTTTAAATGGAAATTTAGATGAAATGATAGATAATTTAATTGCAGCAGATAGAGCTGAAAAATTACAAGGTGAAGAATAATATAAATATAAATAACAACAGGAAGCCGTTTTAAAATAGGCTTCCTGTTGTTTGAACATACAGTAATACTTGCACGTTATCAGTGCAGTTCTCATATTCATGAGATTCACCAATATTGCATTTGGAAACAATTTTACCAGTTACAGTGTCAATATAAATTTCAGAATTAGTAAGGTGCTTGTGACTTTTGATTTTAGAATGAGGCTGTAACATGAGTTTACCAACACAGCACGAACCAAAATCCTGAAATTGTTGGCGGAATATTGTGCCGAACTCAACTTTGTCTTTGTCTAATGGCTCCCAATTTGCATTTGCACTTCTCATACAATATCTCCTTTCAGATGAATTGAGAAAAATTATATCATAAATTTATGTAAATTACAAATAAAATATATGATATAAGAAAACTCAATAAAAGCCATATACAATATAATTATATGAGTTTATTAATTATATTGTATGAGAAACTTATAAAAGGAAATTTTTATATTAAGAAATTACTAAAACATAATAAAGAAAGTTGAAAAATAAAATAGTATTTTGAAGTGCAAGACCTATATAAAATATCTATTGCAGTATAATTGCAGTAAAATATAAAAAATAAGTCATACAAATATTGATATTTCAATATTTATATGACTTTTAATATTTGGTGAGCCAGGAGGGATTCGAACCCCCGACACCGGGCTTAGAAGGCCCGTGCTCTATCCACCTGAGCTACTGACCCATTTGCAAATGCAATAAATATAATAACACCTTTTTTAGAAAAAGTCAACAAAAAATCTGGAAAAAAACAAAAAAATAGTGTATAATTCTATCATTAAATAAAAGATGAATAAAAAAATACTCAAATAGCAAAGAATAGTAATATATATTAATTAAAGGGGAATTTATATGGAAGAAAAAAAGAAGTTAACTATTCATCATCTGTTTTGGTATTTTCTAATATTTAGCATTGCAGGTTTGTTATTAGAGACAATCTATTGCTACATATCTGTTGGAGTATTAGAAAGTAGAAAAGGATTTATTTGGGGACCGCTATGTCCTGTTTATGGTGTATGTGGAACTGCTTTAATTTGGATATTGGATAAATTAGAATATAAGAAATCATGGAAAATTTTTATAGCAGGAATGATAATTGGTTCTATTGCGGAATATGTTTTAAGTTATATTTTAGAAGCAATTTATGGAACTAGATTTTGGAATTACGAATATTTAAAATATAATTTGAATGGAAGAATAAGTTTAATATTTTCAATTTATTGGGGAGCTTTATCAGTAGTGTTAATGAAGGTTGCTAAACCGCTAATTGATAAGTTTATAGAAAGGATGAAACCTAATAAAAAGATAGTAATAGAGCTTGGAATATTTGTTTTTTTAATAATCGATTGTTTTGTAACAATATGGGGGATACAAACATATCAAAATAGAATATTATATAATATAGAATATAAAGCAGAATCAGAAAGATTTTTACCAAAATTAAAAGAGAAAATAGAAAATAATTATTTTACAAATGAAAGAATGTCTATAATATTTCCTAACTTACGAGTAAAAACAAAAGATGGGCAAGAAGTGTGGATTAAAACACTAATAGATAAATAAAAATGTGGAAAACTTTATTATATAGAGTTTTCCATATTTTTATAAGTGTAATCATTATATAATTATTTTAATCATTATTTATTATTTAGTTATTCAAGTTTAAACTAATGAAAAATAAAACCTAAAATACCAAAAATTATAAATAGTAAACCAGATATTTTCTTCATTTTCTGTTCAGAAATATATGTACTTAAAAATTTACCAGAGATAATAGCAAGAGAGTCACTTGCAATCATACCAAGTACAGCACCTAATATAAGAGATAATTTATAATTAGGATATTCTATTCCAAAACCAATCGATGATAAAAATGTTTTATCTCCAAATTCACCTATAAAAATAGATAAAGCAATTATAAATGTATAACTGAAAGGGAGGTTTACAAGCTTATTCATAAGCGAATTTTTAGAATTTTCAATTCCACTTTTGCTATTGGATAATTTTTCTTTTTTTGGAATTAATGAAATTATACCAAGTAAAATAAAAGAAAAATATGTGATATTTTTAATTAAATTAGTTATATATGGATTTTCTATATTAGTAAGACTAACACCACATATAACTGCTAAGCCATGACTAAAAAACGAACCTAGAGCTATTCCAAGTAAAATTTTTTTTGCTTTTACACTTCCAGAAAAGGAAAGAATTATAAGCTGAGTTTTATCACCAAGCTCTGATATGAAAATCATTATAAAAGCAATAAAGAAAGGATATAATTCCATAAATTCCTCCTATTAATGTTTAATAAAATATATTCTATAAACTTATTTTTATGTAATAAAAAAATGATAAAATTTTAAATAAATAAAAAATGTGAATTTTATGTGAAATATATTGCACATAAAATTTATTAATGGTAATATAAATTCGTAAAAAACATACGGAAATAAGAGATTGGAGGAAAAAAGAGTGATAGAGTTGAAAAATGTCACAAAGAAATATGGACCTACTACAGCTGTAGATGATATTAGTTTTGAAGTCAAGGACGGAGAAATAGTAGGGCTTTTAGGACCAAACGGAGCTGGAAAGACTACAACTATGAATATGATTACGGGATATATTGAGCAAACTAGTGGACAAATTCTTGTAAATGGTAATGATATTTTAAAAAAACCAAATAAGGTAAAAAAACAAATTGGCTATATGCCAGAAGGCACACCTTTGTATTATGAATTAACACCTAAAGAGTTTATTTCATATATGGCAGAACTAAAATTAGTTAAAAGAAAAGAAAGAAAAGATGAAGTCGCAAGAGTATTAAAAGAAGTAGGTATAGAAGATGTTCAAGACAGGTTAATAAAAAACTTATCTAGAGGATATAAACAAAGAGTAAGTTTAGCTGGAGCTTTAGTTGGAAATCCAGATGTAATAATTCTTGATGAACCTACAGTAGGTCTTGATCCAAAGCAAATTACTGAAATAAGAGAATTAATAAAAAAATTAGGAAAAAAACATACAGTTATTTTATCTTCACATATATTGTCTGAAGTAAGCCAGATATGTGAAAGAGTTATAATAATAAATAAAGGAAAAATAGTTGCTATAGATACACCAGAAAATTTGGAAAAAGCGACAAGAGACAATAATGCTATCTCAATTACAATTGAAGATCCTAAAAACAATATTAATAAAATAAAGGAAAAAATAAAAGAAATTAGTAAGGTAGATTTTATTAAAGATAATGATGATGGAACAAAAGAATATGCAATAATTTCGTCATCTAATGTTGATTTAAGAAAAAAATTATTTGATGTTTTACCTAAAATGGATATAGTTATTTTTGAACTTAAAAAATCTGAGACCACATTAGAAGAGGCTTTTATAAAACTTATAGATAATTCTAAAAATAATGAAACAAAATCAAATAAAAAGGAGGAGAAAAAATAATGTGGGCAATATATAAAAAAGAATTAAAATCATATTTTCTATCTCCTATAGGATATATATCAATAGGAATATTTATGCTTATATATAGCATATTCTTTTATGTTACAACTTGGTACACAGGAACAGTAGATATGGGAAATTTATATTATGCTACAGCAAGATATGGACTATTGCTAATAGTTCCAATTATTACGATGAGAATGTTTTCAGAAGAAAAGAAAAATGGTACAGAGCAATTATTATTAACTTCACCCAAAAGTATATCTTCAATAGTTTTAGGAAAGTTTTTGGCATCTGTAACGGTAGTATTAATTACAGTAATATTCTCTATAATTTATTCTGTAATAGTAAGCTTTTTTGGAACAATTAATATACCAACTATTTTAATAACAATGCTTGGATTTGTTCTTGTTGCTATGGCAGCAATTTCTATAGGAATGCTTGTATCAAGCTTAACAGAAAATCAAATAGTTTCAGCTATTATAACTATAGCTATACTAATAGCTCCATGGTTCTTAGAAGGATTTGGTACATTAATATCAAGCATAGATTTAATAGATAAATTTATGAAATTTCCTTATGGCTTAATATCAATAGCTGATATAGTTTCTTTATTATCAATTACAATTGCATGTATTTTAATAACAATAATTTTGATAAAAAGAAAAAAAGCTGTAAATTAGAAAGAGGTGAAATAATTGAAAAATAAGGATATTAAGACAAATGAGAAATCTAATAAAAAAGACAAAAAAGATATAATAGTTAAAAAGGAAAAAGAAGAAAATAAAGGAACAGGAAAATGGATAAAAAATACTTCTTTAACTGTTTTATTAATATTAATTATTATTGTTATATGTATTTTAATTAATTTGGCTGTTGAAAAAGCAAATTTTTCAGATATAGATGTTACAGCTGATAAAGTATATAGTTTATCAGAAAAATCAATTGATATTGCAAAATCAATTGATAAAGATGTTGAAATAATGCTAATAAATATGGGAGAAACTGAAAAAGAATTTGCAAATAAATATGCAAGTTTAAATAAAAAAATAAAGTTAGATATAATTGATGATGTTTCATCAAGAACAGATCTAACAGATGAATATGGAATAACAGCAGATACATCAGTAATAATTGTAAAATGTGGCGATAAAGAAAAAATACTTTCATCATCAGATCTATATACAATAGATTATTCAACATATGAAACAAAAGACACCACAGAAGAAGCTCTAACTAATGCAATTATATCTGTAACAACAGATGAAAATCCTGTAGTATATACTTTAACAGGCCATAATAAATATCCATCAGATTATATGTACTTCTTTACTCAAGATTTAGAGAGTGAAGCATATGAAGTAAACGAATTAGACATTTTAACTACTGGATCAGTTCCAAAAGATTGCTCAGTATTAATGATAACAACACTAAGTGAAGACTTAACTAAAAAAGAAAGAGACGAGATTATAAAATATATAGATAAAGGTGGAAAGATAATACTATTTGCTGATCCAAATGCTACAGGAAAGAAAATGCCATATTTTCAAGATGTATTAGATGAATATGGAGTTTCATTATCAGAAGGAAAAATGTTAGAAAGAGACACAAATAGAATGTTATATAATACTCCTTCAGCAATATTAGTGACAGTTAGTGAAAATACTAGTGTAACAAGAGCAAGTGATATGAATATGAAAGCTTGTTTTATGACATCAGGAAGAATTGAAATAGCTGATTCATCAAAACTTGAAAAATTAAATGTTGAAGTTGAGACTTTAGCAACAACAGGAGAAAATTCTTTCTATAGAACTGATTATGATATTGACGATTCAGAAGGATTTACTAACTCGGATGAAGAAGATGGATATGCAACAGTAGGTGCTTTATTAAAGAAAACAGTAGATGAAGATAAAACATCTGAATTAATAGTGTATGCTAATAATATGTTTATAACAAATATGGTAATAAACAGTTCACAAGGTAATGCATATGTTTTAGATTATTATAATAATGAAGATCTAGCTATGAATTCAATTGCATATTTAGCAGATAGAGATAATATGATTACAATTAGAAAGAACGTAGAAGTAACAGCATATACAGTAACAGAACAACAAAACATGATTATTCTAGCTATAATATTTGCAATTCCTCTATTTTCTATAATAATTGGAATTGTTGTATGGTTAGTTAGAAGAAGAAAATAGTATGTAATATTAATTAAAACCTTCTCATAAATATTATGAGGAGGTTTTTTAGTGAAAAAAATATTTAAAGTAATATTTACTATCGTAGGAACAGTTATAGGAGCTGGATTTGCATCAGGACAAGAAATATATCTTTTCTTTAATCAATATAAAGAAATAGGATTTATTGGATTAATAATATCTAACTTGTTAACAGGTATAATAATATATTTAATATTAAAAAAGGCAAATTCGTTAGAACTAACTTCATATAAAGATTTATTAAAAAGTACAAAACTTTCAGAAAATAAGATTAATATTTTTAATACGATGGTCAATATGTTTCTACTAATTTCGTTTTATATAATGGTTGCAGGATTTGCTACATATTTTAATACCCAGTTTAATATACCAAAAATAATTATGATTGTAATAACAGTATTTATTTGCTATATCACATTTAATAAAAAGATAGAAGGTATAACTAAAATAAATAATATAATTATTCCAATATTAATTATTATAATTTTTTTTGTTGGAATCAAAATTAATATAATAAAAGAAATAGAGACAATAAAAGATTTATCATTAAACAATATAGAAAATGGAATGTGGATATTAAAAAGCATTGAGTATTCTAGTTATAACAGTATATTATTAATTCCAATGCTAATAAGTATAAGAAAATATTCTATTGGTAAAGAAAAAAGTGTTAGTATAATATCAACTACTTTTCTATTAATTTTATCAACTGTGGTATTTTTAGCAATATATAAATATCAAAATATAGTAAATTTAAATGATATAGAAATGCCAATGATTTATATATCAAATAGAATAGGGAATATATATAAATATGTTTATGGAATAGTAATAATTTTTTCGATATATTCAACAATGATATCTGCAGGATATGGACTATTAGAAAATATAGAAAATAAAAAATATAGCTTTTTTAATAAATTAATTTGTATTACAGCAATAGTTGTAGCAAATATAAGTTTTTCGGAATTAGTAAAAATAACTTATCCAATTTTTGGAATTTTAGGTTTACTACAATTGATCTACGTACTTAAATAAAATTAAATAAAAGTATTGAAAAAAAAGAGGAAAACTGGTATAAATAATTAGAGCAAAGGAGGAATAATTTTGAAAGATATAGTAAATATAAATGGTAAAAAAAATAGGAATATAAATAAAAAGAAAATGATAATAGCTATATCTATTGGAGTTATTCTACTAATTATTGCAATTACTATGCTTCTATATTATTCTAGTAGAGATGTAAGGAATTTTTTAGACCAATATTTATTTAGGAAAAATATTACACAAGAAAAATTAAACTCTATAGAATTAGACTATAATTCGAATGTTAATGTGTTTGCATATAATAAATATATATGCGTTTTAGCAGAAAACAAATTAATTGAATATAATACTTCAGGTAATATAGTAAAAGAAATAGAATTAGAAATTTCTGACCCAGTATATAGTGTTAATAATAAATATCTAGCAATTAGTGAGAAAAATGGCTCAAAGATAAATTTAATTTCTAATTCAGAAATATTATGGACAAAAGATGTTGATGGACAAATATCTAAAATAAATGTAAATGAAAATGGATATGTAAGTTTAATAATAACTGGAACAACATATAAATCTGTAATTTCTCTATTTGATAACAAAGGAAATGAGCTTTTTAAAACATATTTATCTACAACAACAGCAATAGATACTGATGTTTCAGATAATAATCAATACATGGCTTTTGCGGAGGTAAATACAGCTGGAACAACTGTACAATCAAATGTAAAAATTGTATCAATTGAAAAAGCAAAAGAGACACCATCAGAAGCTATAACTTATACAAATGAATCATCAAGTAATAAATTGATTTTAAATATAGAATACCAAGGAAACGATAAAGTAGTATGTATGTATGATGATGAAATTACTATTATGCAAAATGAAAGCAATGATAATATTATGAGTTTAAATGAAGATGGCAAAAATATTAATTTTGCAAATATAAATTTAAATAAAAATATATACAGAACAGTAGAAGAAACAGAAGGATTTTTTAATACTAATACAGTACTAGAAATAAAAGATATAGATAGTGGTAGAGTTACTGTAACACCAATAGAAGGAGCTGCAAAATATGTATACAGTAACAATGAAATTATTGCAGTAAATTTGGGACAAGAAATAGAATTTATCAATACAAGTGGATGGCTTCTAAAAAGATATTATTCATCTCAAGAAATTCAAAATGTAATAATAGGTAATAAAATGGCAGGAATTGTTTATAAAGATAAAGTAGAGATAATTAATTTATAGAGGAGGAGAGTGTAGTGATATCAATTTTAGTAGTTATAGCATTAATTTTTGCAATAATATTATAGAAAGGAGGAGATTATATGACAATTATTGTTGATTTAATAATTATAGCAATCATAGTATTATGTGTAATAATGGGATACATAAAAGGACTTACAGGTGCAATTATCAAAATATTATCATTTGTGTTATCAATTGTAATAGCATTCATACTATTTATACCAATTTCTAATTTAGTAATAGATAAGACACAAATAGATGAATCAATAACAGAGTCGGTAAGAGAAATGATAATAGGAAATAATGATCAATCAGAAGTTAAAGAAACGATGCCATCAACTATAACAGAATATATAGGAGATAAAGTTGAAAGTGCAGGAAATAGTGCAAAAGAGGCAGTAGCTGATACTACAGCGAGAGAAGTTGCAATAACAATAGTAAAGGCAGCTACATGGATTATATTATTTATAGTTGCAAGAATACTATTAATACTATTAAGATTTATAACTGCTCTTATTGCAAAATTACCAGTTATAAAACAATGTGATAAACTAGGTGGTATAATTTATGGATTATTAGAAGGACTAGTAATAGTATATGTAATTTTAGCAATAATATCTTTAGTATCTCCAATGATGAATGGAACTATAGCTAATTTAATAGATAATTCATATCTAGGAAGTATGATGTATAATAATAATTTATTACTTAAAATTATATTTTAAAATATATTAAATATGTTAAATAGCTTAAATAAAGTATTTTTAGTTTTTTATATAAAGTTTAAAAAGATAGAAAAATTTTTTCTATCTTTTTTTCTTAAAAAATATATCAAAATATTGATATTTAAGAACAAGTTTAGTATAATGTAAAGCATATTGTAGAAATAGGAGTGAATAATTTTGAAAAAGTCAGCTAAAGAGAAAAATGTAAAAGAGAATATAAAAGGGAATAAAGGAAAAAAGAAAAAACATATTTTCAGAAATGTTATATTAATACTATTGTTAATAATAGTAATAGCAGGAGGAATTTTTGCATATAAGGTTTATAAAAATGGTGGAGGAGTACAAGGAATATTAAAAACAAGTTTAGGACATGATGAGAATACAGTAAATAATTTAGATAAAATATATTGCTTAATATTAGGACAAAGTCAAAATTTAACAGATACAATAATGATTGCTTCATATGATCCAAAAACACAAGAAGCAGCGCTTCTTTCTATACCAAGGGATACATTTATAGGAACTGATAAATATAATGCATCTGCATGGGATAAAATAAATGCAGTTTATCAAACTGGTGTAGATAATTTATTAGAGGATGTTAGAAACATAACAGGAATTGATGTACAATATTATTTGAAAGTGGATACAGAAGCTTTAAAAGTGTTAGTTGATGAAATCGGAGGAGTATATTTTGATGTTCCAATAGATATGCATTATACTGATAGAAAACAAGGTCTATATATTGATTTACAAGCTGGAGAACAATTATTAGACGGAGATAAAGCAGAACAAGTAGTTAGATTTAGACATAACTCAGATGGTTCTACATATCCTGCCGAATATGGTGGAGAAGACTTAGGTAGAATGAGAACACAAAGAGCATTCTTAACAGCACTTTTGGAACAAACTATAGAAAATATGGATGTTAATATGATTTTTGATTTCCTTGATATAGCAAAACAATATGTTGAAACAAATTTAGATTTTGATGCAATAAAAGATTATGTACCTTATGTATTAGACTTTAATATAGATAATTTAAAAACAGATACATTACCTGGAATAGCAGAACAATCACCTGGAACAGGAACATGGATATATACTGTATATGAAGATGAGGCACAAGAAATAATAGATGAACTATTCTATGGTAAAAAACCAGAAGAAGAAAATACAGATACAAATACTACAGGCGAATCACTAGATGTAGAAGTAATAAATGGAAGCGGAAATAGCAGTAAAGTAAGTGAGGTTATTAAGAATTTAGAAGCTGCAGGATATAATGTTATAGATTCAGGAAACACATCTATTACAAATAATACAACTGTAATTGAAAGAAGTAGCTTAGGAGAAGATGATGAGTCTAAATTAAAAGAAATACTATCAGTTGATAATATCTTAGAAGGTGATAGTGAAGATTCTGATGTTACAATAATACTTGGAACAGATTATATTATATAGATAAACAAAAGAAACAGTAAGCTTAATTGCTTACTGTTTTATTATAAATAATCATGAATTTGTGTAAACTTATATCTACCACCATGTTTTGATTTCTTTCTAGTTTTTGAACTAGATTTTTTAGATGAATAATTACTTGATTTTCCCTTTTTTCTTGACTTTTTAGGTTTATTTAATTTACTAATAATAAATATAAAAATTATAAATATAAATAAAATTAAAAGAATCCTATAGATTATTAATTTAATATTTATTTCTTCAACTGAATTTTGAGCAATAAGTTCAGTTGAATATGTTTTGTTATCAAGTGTATAAGTTATATTTCCAATTACGGCATCTTTTGCAATAGGTGCTGTTAGATTATCATTAATTTCAATTTTTTTCTGAATATTGTTCATATCAACTGTATTTTTGACTAAAGCAGTTATATTATCTTTGGTTAGTACATTAAGTCTTTCAGTTTCTGATGTAGCGTTTTCAACTTTAACAGTATTTACAGTTTCACCTTTGTTAACGATATTTTGATATGAATAGTTATTAAATCCATAATTAAATAAGTTAATACAATCATTATTTCTATCATCAACAGTTTCACTTTTTAATACAACAGCCATTAATTCTAAATTATCTTTTTTAGCAGTTGATACAATGCAACTACCTGCTTTGTCTGTATATCCAGTTTTTAACCCTGTAGTATATTCATAATAATATTCATCATTTGGATTAATTAATCCATTAGTAGTATTAAATATTCTATCTTCTTTATTATATTTATTTGTCTTAGGTAAAGTATATTGAGCTACTTTTACAATTCTCATTATATCATCAAATTTCATTGCATATCTACCAATCAAAGACATATCATATGCTGTAGAATAATGATTTTCATTATGAATACCGTTTGGATTTACAAAATGTGTATTTAAACATCCAAGTTCTTTAGCTTTATTATTCATCATTGTTGAAAAATTTTCAACTGATCCAGCTATATGTTCTGCTAGAACAATGGCTGCATCATTAGCTGATGGAATTAACAGTACATTTAATAATTGTTCAACAGTTAATTCTTCACCTTCTACTAAATTTGCATGAGTATATCCTACAGGAATTGAATATATAGCATTATGGCTAACAGTACATACATCAGTTAGTTTACAATTCTCAAGTGTTAAAATTGCAGTCATAAGTTTTGTGGTACTTGCTGGATATAACTTTTCATATGCGTTTTTAGAATAAAGAATTTGACCAGTATTTGAATCAATTAAAATTGCAGATTCAGATTTTATAGATATATTATCTGGATTATAGTCTTTTGTATCTATGTCTGTTGCTAGTACTCTAGTAAAAGGCAACAAAAAAAATATAAAAATAATAGTAATAAATACTATTTGTTTTGTTCTTCTCATTATATTATACTCCCGTGTATTGATTAAAATTAATAAGTGAAAATATGTAATATTATATATTTTTACTTATAAAAATTCAATATATTTACTGATATTTATGTATAAAAATATAAAATAAATAACTATAGAAAGGATGATTTTATGGAATTTGAAAAAAAGAAAAAAATATTTATATGTATAGCTATCATTGTAATAGTTGCTTTAATATATATTGTATACACCAACTTTTATAAGAGTACATTTGAAGAAATTGATTTGAATGATGCTATATTAGACGAAGGTAGTAATATAGAAGAAAATTTGGATAACAGTATAGTAAAAGAAAAAGAAAATGGTGATGTGATAGATAATGAAGATGTAGAAAAAGATGAAATTATTATTCATATAATTGGTGAAGTGAAAAAAGAAGGGATAGTAAGTTTAAAAGAAGGAGATAGAGTTATTGATGCAATAAAAAAAGCAGGAGGAGAAACAAAAAATGCAGACTTATCACAAGTAAATTTAGCATATATATTATCAGATGGACAAAAAATTTATATACCAGCTAAAAATGAAAAAATAGATAATTTTGTTATTTCAAGTAATGAAGCGGAAATCATAGATAATAAAGGAAACAAAAACAGTGAATCTAGTAATATGAGTTCAAAAATAAATATTAATACAGCAACAGAAAGTCAATTAGATACTTTACCAGGCATAGGACCATCTACAGCAACGAAAATAATAGAATATAGAAATACAAATGGCAAGTTTAAAAAAATTGAGGATATAAAAGAAGTTAGAGGGATAGGAGAGGCAAAATATGAAGATTTAAAAAAATATATAACGATTTAATTGTATATAAATATAATATTATGATATAATACATTTGATTTATTAAAAGCCTAATAATGATAAAGGAAAGGAGAATAAAAAATGAAAAATGAATTAGTTATAAAAAGATGTAAAAGCTGTGGAGCAACAGTTAAAGTAATAGAAGATTGCAATTGTGAGGGATGTGGAATTGTATGCTGTGGAAATCCAATGGAAGTGATGGTACCTAATTCTGTAGATGCAGCTGTTGAAAAACATGTTCCAACTTATGAAAAAATAGATGATGAAATAGTTGTAAAAGTAAACCATGTAATGGAAAAAGAACACTATATAGAATGGATATCAATTGTTAAAGAAAATAAAGAATATACAGTAAAATTATATCCAGAACAAGAAGCAGAATGTAGATTCCCATATATGAAAGGTGCTACTTTATATGCATATTGTAATAAACATGGATTATGGAAAGCAGAAGTAGAATAATTAAAGAAAAATAAAATTAAATAAAAAAGAAATTAGAATATATATAATATTTTCTAATTTCTTTTTTTAAACTTATTTCTTTTTAATTAATTTAGATAATTCTATTTTATTAAACTTAAATCTCCATTTATTACAGTAGGAGAGAATCCAGATATTTCATCATAAAGCATTCCTTCTGGAATATCATTATATAAATATATTTTTTTGTTTTTCATAAATGCTTCATATAATTCAATAAAAGTTGCACCACCAATATAGTTTTTCTTACCATTTTTTTCAAAATTTAATGTTAATACAGCATCTATATTATTCATTCTCTCTTCACTCATTCTAAACATTTTGGCTTTAAATTCTGCATGCTCTTTACTTCCTTGTGCCCAACTATTTTTTTCAGCATCAGGAGTATAATATGAATTTGGTAGTTCAATAGCATGTCCCATTTTTTCAAGTTCTTCTTTTATTGGTGGTATTTTATCATAAAATGCTTTACTACATATAATAAATATTTTCATAAATTTCTTCCTTTCGATATATATTTTGAATTTAAATTGTATCTATCTATTTCCAGATTTCACCGTTAATATGACTAATTAATGCCATGATGAATGCGTTTCTAGTTAAATCAATTCTAGATATTTCATTATGTGTTAAAAAACTGATTCCGCCTTTTCCAGTATTTAGATGAGAACCACTGAAAATTTTATCCATTACTAGACCTAATTCAGTTGCTTTAATTTCATCCATATATTTTTCGGGTATTTCAAAACCTTGGCTTACTCCAATACTTTGAAAGCCATTTTTATCTTCTATAATTGCAGTATTAATATCTATCCAGTTTCCTAAAGAATTTGTAATACCAGCTTCTGAGGCAACATAGAAATCAGCAATTATATTGTTTTCTTTTGCATATTTTTTAAGATTCTTGACTCTGGTTTTGGCACCTAGAGATATTTCTTCATTTAAAGGTTGATTTCCAACTTCAGAATCAACTGCAATACCTTCTATTTCAACATTATCAAAATATTTTTCAAATGCTTCTTTTGCACCTTGTATTTTACCAGGATTTTTGGTTCCTATTAATATTTTAATCATAAAATGCTCCTTTCAATAAAGATACTGTAAGTATAGCATAAAACTAATATAGAGTCTATAATAATATACAATATAAGTAATTTAAATCTAGTATACTAAAAAATAAAGAAAAAACCAAAAAAATGAAAACAATGAAAGAAATACATTATATAAAAACATCTAATATATGAATCGAGTTTGCAAATTAGATTGGAGGAAACAATGGAAGAATTAGTAAAAAGAGCAAAGAATGGTGATAAAGAAGCTTTTTCTACTCTTATATTACAATTACAGGATGATTTATATAGAATTGCTCAGATACGTTTACAAAATACGGAGGATATATATGATGCAATACAAGAAACAATAGTAATAGCACTTAAATCTATAAAAAATTTAAAAAATAATCAATTTTTTAAAACTTGGATTACTAAAATTTTAATCAACCAAAGTAATGAAATATATAGAAAGAAAAATAAACATAAAATTGTACCTATTGAAAGCATTGAAATTAGCCAAAAAAGTGAAACATATAATATAGAAAATATTGACAGTATAATTAATTTTGAATTCATTTGTAATAATTTAAAGTATGAAGATAGATTAATAATAATAATGTATTATATGGAGAAATTTACTGATAAGGAGATAGGAGAAATATTAAAGATTAAAGAGAAAACCGTAACTACAAAAAGGACAAGAGCTAAAGAAAAAATAAAAAAAAGATTTGAGAAAGGAGGAAAAAATATTGAATAAAGATTTAGATAGTATTTTATACAAAAATTTGCAAAGTGATAAAAAATTGCCTGCTAATATTTCAGAAGAATTAGAAATATTAGTAAAAAATACTGTATATGGTAACAAAAAGAACATAGTAAAATATTCATTTGCAAAAATGATAGCAATAGTTTGTACAACAATACTTTCAGCAACTGGAATGGTATATGCGGGAAAAACTATTTCAGAACATATCTGGCATAATCCAGAAAAAACAGTTGGATTTTATGCTGAGGAAAAGTATAATGAAATTTCAAAGGAAGATATAGAAAAATCTATTTCAAAAGAAGAAGCCATAGCGAGAGCAGAAGAAATATTAAGCCAGTTTGATATAGATAATGAAAAAATAAATTCAGCTAAAATAGAAAGCAATGATCAAAATTATGACTTGACTTGGTATATAAAAACAGAAAGTGGAGTGCAGATAGATATTGATGCAAATGATGGTAAAGATTTTTGTTTATATAATGATAATATTTTAAATAGTGATGAAATTCAGAAATATAGGACAACTAAAACGGAAGCAGAGAAAACAGCTAGAAAATTATGTAGTAAATATGGATTTGATTTAAGTAAATATACAGAAGTGAAAGTAGAAAGTAATTTATGTGATGAAAAAGAATCATATATATGGTATGTTGATTTTTACAAACAATATGATGGAATAAGAAATCCGTATGAAAAAATCAGCATTACATTTATTCCAGAGATAGATAAAATAGTATATTTTAATTATAGAAATAAGAAATTAGAAGATAGCACAGTAGAAGTTACAAGGGAACAGGCAGAAAAAATAGCTATAGAAAATGATAAAAAGACTGGTATTAAATATGATATTTTAAATGTTGAGACTGAATTAAATATAGTAGATATGAATGGAGATGCATATTTAAGGATTACTGATTATGAACAATATAGAAAGCAAGCATATGTAGAATATCCATCAGAGAAATATGTAAAATATCGTACGCAATCACATATTAGAAAAGCTTGGACAGTAACTATCACGTATGAGATTCCAGATGAAATAAATAAATTTTCAGAAGATTATCATTCTATGGATGAAGAATATACATATTATATAGATTCACAAACAGGTGAAGTAATTGGAGGGACAGATAGTTTTCACTGGTTTAATAATTGACATATATGATAAAAGGAAAAAATGAAGATAATAAAAAAGAGGCTTTAAAAGCCTCTTTAATTTGGTTGCGGGGGTAAGACTCGAACTTACGACCTTTGGGTTATGAGCCCAACGAGCTGCCAACTGCTCCACCCCGCGATGTGTCAACATAGTTATTATATACTTAATATTGATAAATGTCAAGCATAGGACCCAAAAAATACTATATATTTAACATTTTTATATTCTTTTAATAATAATATATTCAAAAATATGAAAAATATTCCATAAATTATGATATAATTTTATTGTAAAAACATTAAAAGGCAAATTTAGAATAAAATAATTAAATTATGTGAATTTTATAGGAGGTATTATGGATATTTCAGTAAAAGTAGGAGATTATTTATTAAACTATAGAGTTTCAGCTTTAATAAAAAAAGAAAACAAAGTACTAGTTCATCATAGTCTTGGAAAAAATCATTATACACTTCCAGGTGGAAGAGTTAAATCAGGTGAAAGTAGTATTGTAGCATTAAAGAGAGAGATAAAAGAAGAAATGGGATTTGATATAGAATATATAAGACCAGTATCACTAATTGAAAACTTTTTTGAATTAAATGATTTAAACTATCACGAATTATTATTCACACATGAGGTAAAATTTAAAGATGAAAGTATATATAATATACCTAAAATAGAAGCAATTGAAGAAGAAAAAAGAGATAAATTAGAGTTTTTATGGATTGACATTAATGCTTTAAATGAAGAAAGACTATTACCTAAAAAGATGATAGATGTTATAAAAAATGACAAAGGAGAATTTGTACACTATATTAATGATGAAAGAACACATTAATATGTGGAAAGTGTGAATATCATACTTACTAAAATATAAAAAAATGCATATAAATATGTATTTTAATTATTTATAAAAGGAAAGGATTAATTCTAAATATGGATGAAGATTTAGAAGATAAGATAAAGAAATTTAAAAAAATTATAAATGAAAATGATAATATTGTGTTTTTTGGTGGTGCTGGTGTTTCGACAGAAAGTGGAATACCTGATTTTAGAAGTAAAGATGGACTATATAATCAAAAATATAAATATCCACCAGAAGAAATTTTAAGTCATTCATTTTTCATAAATAATCCAGAAGAATTCTTTAAATTTTATAAAGATAAAATGAATTCTTTAAAATATATGCCTAATATAGCTCATAAAAAACTAGCAGAATTAGAAAAAGTGGGAAAGATAAAAGCGATTGTTACACAAAATATAGATGGGTTACATCAAAAAGCTGGTTCAAAGAATGTGTTTGAATTACATGGAAGTGTACATAGAAATTATTGTATGAAATGCAAAAAAAGTTATAGTGCCGAATATGTATTTAATAGTAAATCAGTACCAAAATGTGAGTGTGGTGGAATTATTAAGCCAGATGTTGTTCTATATGGAGAATCGTTAGATGATAATGTTGTATCTAATAGTATTAACGCAATAAAAAAAGCAGATGTATTAATTATCGGAGGAACATCACTTACAGTATATCCAGCAAGTAGTTTGATATACTATTTTAAAGGTAAATATTTAATACTAATTAATAAAGATAAAACCAATATGGATAATATGGCAAATTTAGTAATAAATGAAAATATCGGCAATGTTTTTGATAATATAAATATTGTATAAAAATAATTTATATAGGGTATATAAAAAGCATAAAATACTAGGGAGAGCTGATAAAGCTAAAATAAGGAATTTTTAGAAGATTTAAAAACATAAGTACAATTAAAAATTAATAAAAAACTATGAAACCATTGAGAAATATAGTGTTGCAAGAAAATAAACTTAGTAAATATTAACTACTAAGTTTATTTTTGTTTTAAAAAAATTAACTTATTTACATATATTTACACATAAAAAATGACAAATATTACAATCTAAAAGTCAATTGTCCCTAAGAATAGACGAATAAAATAATACTTAAATGAAAGTTTTGTAAAAAAAAAGTAAAATAAACTTAAAAAAGTCGAAAAAACGGTATCCGTAAAGGCATAGAAAGTGCATAGCTATAGGTATATTTACATTAAAAATAAAAGATTGTAATATAAAAGTACTATAATTATAAAATATTGGAGAGGTAGAAGATGCAAGAAATGAACAAGAGTAGAAAAGTAAGCAAAACTATTTTATTTATTGTTTTAGCCATAATTGTTTCAATTATGATTTTGGCGTCTAGCATTGGAAATGTGTTATACCAAAATCTAATAGCAGATGAGGCTAGAAAGCAATTTAAAGAAGTAACAGAAGAGGATTATGAAACTCAAAGCGATAATGTTAAATTTATGGCTTATTTTTTGAGTGGAGAAAAAAAGGTAGATGGTACTTCAAATAGAATTGGTTATTCAGATAAGATGTATTTTGATTTAAAAATGTCACAAGGCAGATTAGAAAATGCAAAAATTGAAATTGGATCTCAAAATTTTTATTTGGAGACTAATTTAATGAGCGATTCTGTAATTAGCGAAAACTATGTATCAAAAAACACAAAAGAAATAGTTTTAAACAATTTATCTGGAAATGTAGATAAAACTTTTGAAGCTCAGGTAAAAAGTGGTGATTATGAATTTACTACTAGTATATCAGAAGCAATTGGTCTTGATATTTCTAATTATAGTAAAGAAAACGTAATTACATTTACAGCAGATTATTATGAAGATGGTTCAAATAATCCAATTCATATCTCAAAAGAAATACCTCTTACAGTAGAATGGTATGGAGAAATAAACTGTGAAATTCCAGAAACAGTTTATGGTAATGAAAATCTTATTCAAAAATATAATTTAACAGACTATTTGGATGCAGAAAATGAAGAGATGACATTGGAATTTAGTATAGCAACACAAGAAACTAATAACGAGGTATTAATTAAAAAATCATATGTTGAAGGAACAATACCTCTAGTTAATGATATTGCACCAACTAATGTTACAATCGAAGGAGAGAATATTGTTTATACATATGATGAAGAAACAAGAAAATTTACAGCAAGTAGAGAAGCTATAATAAACGAAAATGAAATAACAGAACAAGCATATAGTGGTACATATGCTCAACACGAGATTAATTATAGATACAATGAGTATAAGGTTAAGGTAACTTATCCAATTGAAGCATACTTAAATGATGACGACCAATATATAAATATTGATATACCTGTTACTGCACATTATGAAGGATTCAATGGAGAAAAAAGTAATGATGTTTCAAATAATATTAATGTTTCATATTTAAATATTGATAATAGCAAAACAGGATTTAATGTATCAGTTGGAAGAAAAGTATTATATCCTGTAGAGAGAAATGTTGTATCTAAACATAATGTTTTATTAGGATACAGATATACAAATTCAAATTCAGGCGCAGATATATCAGATTTAAATCAAACATATTATACAACATGGAATATTGTTACAAATCAAGAACAAGTAGCAACAAATATTGTATTAACAGATAATTCAGTAGAAGATAAATTTATAACTTCTGATGGAACTGAAATACTAAATAATGGATATATATCAAACAAAGGTATTGCATTTTCAAATCCAGTTTCTGCACTAGGAAGAGATGGATGGATTAGTGTATATAATGACGAGTCAGGAGAATTAATTCATAAATTTACAATAGATGATTGGTCAAATTACGATATGCTAAATCCATATGAGTATGATGAAGATGTAAAATATATAAGAATTGAAACTAGTGATGTTTCAGAAAATAGTTATGGAATTATATACAATATAAAAGAAATTAATACAGATAAAATAATAGAAGATTTTTCTAAAGAAGAAGCAGAAGATATAAAATTTATACAAACAAGTTTTAATGGAAAAATGAATATATCAGGAGAAGATAGATCTCTTGTAACTACAACAAGAGCTAATTTTGAAGAAAGAATTTCTGTAGTAAATTTTTCAGTTTCTGATACAGATATTAGCACACAAAAAAGTAATAATGTACAAATAGAAATAACTCCAAATATGAGTCAATACAATACTAATACTTGGAAAAATGAACAATATTTAATTAAATTTCCAAGTGATATTATGAATGTAACAATAAATGATATTAGAACTGATCATGTAAATAGTGCAAATGTTTATGATTATTATAAATATACAGAAGGGGATAATATATTTATAAAAGTTGAAATGCGAGGAAATGGAACATCAAGTTATTCACTATTATTAGATTGTACAATTGACACATATCCAAACGCAAATTCAAAGAAGGAAAATATAGAATTATATGCATATAATAATATTAATAATACATTCTATGAAACTGAACTTAGTGAAGATATATATGATATAGATAATGATTCAAATACAAGTGAATTAATAGGAAAGAAAACAGATAATATAAACATTGTTAAACCAGAAACATTATTATCAAATCAATCAACTTCAAATGCAAGTATAGAAGGAAATACAATTTATGCACCATTAGTTGCGATGGTAGAAAATGATGAAAGAACTGCAACAGTTGATATAGAATTAAGAAATAATCATTCTGAAAATATAACAGATATAAAAATTTTAGGAAAATTACCATATGTGGGAAATAAATATCAAATATCAGGAGAAGAATTAGGTTCTACATATAATGCTGAACTTACATCTGATGGAATAAGATTACCAGAGGAACTTGCAAAACGTGCTGACATTTATTATTCAGAATATGAAAATGTTACAGAAGATCCACTAGATGAAGGAAGTCACTGGACACAACAAGTAACAGACTATAGTAAAGTTAAAAACTTTTTAATAGTATTTAATAGTTATGAAATAGCTAAAGACGAAGTTATAAATATTAATTATGATATAAAAATTCCTGATAATATTGAATACAATGAGGTAGGTTATACAACTCATACAGTATACTATTCAGAACATAATAATGATGAAATAACAAGAAAAACATTAGAAGTAAATAAACTTGGATTTAATATTGCAAAAAGATACAATTTAGAATTAACAAATTTAAGTTTAGATGATAAACAAGTAATAGAAGGTTCTAAATTTAGAGTAACAGAGAGTGGATCAAGAGAAGAAAGTAGAATTGTTACTACTGATTCAGAAGGAAAAATTAATTTAGAAGATTTATTATTAGAACAAGATTATAGTATTGAACAAATTAGTGTATCTGATAATTATGTGTTAAATCAAAATTCGATTGAATTTAAAGCATATGAACAAGATAATAACATCTTATTAGATTTAACAGGAAAATTTGGAGAAGAACCAGTTATAGATAGTGATAACAGGAAAGTTCAAGCAATTTTATATAATGAAGTAAGATATGACTTAGACATTACAAACTTAAATACTAATAATGAAGGAATTATCTCAACATTTACATTAGAAGGAAATAATGATACTAAGGAAGCTATTACAAATGAAGAAGGAAAGTTAATATTTGAAGGACTATATCCAGAACAAGAATATGTGTTAAGACAAACATATTCAAAAGGATATTATATAGAAGATGATAGTGAAATCATATTTAAAGTTACAAGAGGAAGTAATGGACTTGAAATAGTAAGTGAAGATAATATTACTATTTCTAAAGAGACTGGAAAAATTAAACCAGTAGTTTCTACATCAATAAAAAATGAAAAAATACCAACATATAGTTTAAAAGTTACACTTTACGAAGAAGACACTATAATTCCTCTAGAAGATGCTGAATATAAAATTACTGGAGGAGGAAAAGAACAAGGAGAATCATACACTACAAATGAAAAAGGTACAATTGTAATAAATGATTTATATTCATATGTTGAAGGTAAAAATGAAACAGCAGAATATGTACTAAAACAAACATTACCAACAATAGGATATACACTAAGTGCAAATGATATTAAATTTAAAGTAACAAGAGATTCATCTGGTGAATTATCATTAGAAGTTATTCAAGGTACTATTAGAGAAGACTATACTATTGAAAACAATACAGTAAGTATTGGATTAGATGCAAAAAAAGTGTTTAATATTACATCAATAGATAGTATTACAACAAATCTTTTACCTGGAACAAAACTTGCAATTAAAGAGCTTGCAATTATTGATGATGAAGAAGTTGAAATAGATCCAGTGGATGAATTTGGAAATCCACTTGGAACAGAAGAAATTATAAATGGAGTACCATATAAAGTGTTTACAACTTCTGATAAAGGAATAATAGAAGAACCTTTAAGAGATGGTATATACAAAATTATTGTAGTTGATGTTCCATATGGATATCACTTAGAGGAAAATGAAGATGATAGAACATACTATGTAGGTATTGGTGAAACTAGAGGTGCAAATGTTGAGGCAGAATTTAGAGATCCTCTACAATTAGGAGGTATAGGAGATAGTTCACCTGATAATTACTATGTTGCTGGTAGAGAAGATGGAATGGGATTATTCTACCATAGAGGGACATTAACTTTAATAAATGAAGAAAATTTGGCATTAAAAAATATTTCTTCAAATAAAGTCTATCAAATAATTGAATCAAATGGAGCATTCATTGTATTAGAAGATTCAAGATTAGTAACATATAATGATAATTTAGATGTAACTAGTCAAATAGATTTAACGTCTGGAATGAGGAAAATTGCAAAGACTCCAGATGGAGGATATGTAATTGTTGGTGAATATTCGGGAACAAAAGAAATTGGTGGAAATTTAACAAGTAATGGATCAAATCTTTCAATAACATCTGAATATGGATATGATGGTAGTATTATTCCAGAGAGAACACAAGATATATTTGTTATAAAATTAAATTCTTCTAATAAAGTTGAAAAATTAGTAGGTGTTGGCGGAGCAGGAAAATTTAATCAATCAGGAGGAGAAAGTACTACATATGTCTCAGTTACAGAAGATGGTGATTATATAATATCAGCACATATTTTTTCAGAAACTATTAAAGGAAAATATATGCAAGATGGACAGGATGAAACTGGAACATTTACAGATTCAATTTTAATAATGGACTCTGACACAATGAAAATTACACGAATAGTGCCAGTTGGAACTACAAACGGATATATATCTGATCAAAATGGTAGTAATGTACATAGAGCATTTGCTGGTATTGATGGTGGTATATACTATGTAGGACAAATGGAAGGAACAATTACATTTAATTCAAATCAAACTGAGTTAGGAAATCCAATAACTATAACATCTACAGGAGGAAGAGATGTATATGCTGCCAAGTTTAATATGGAAGGTAAAGTTATTTGGGCAACAGCAGTAGGAAGTGCAAATAGAGATCATATATATTCAGCAGAGTATACACCTGATGGAGAGTTATTAATAGGAGGAGATTCAGAAGGAGGAAGAATTACTGTTGATGGAAGTAAAACATCAAGTGGAATTTCAATTGAAACAGAACCTATAGGAGAAAATCCTTCTGATTGGAGAGGTATTGCAGTTAAAATAGATGACAAAGGAAGAGTTGTTTGGGCAAATGAATTTGGATATAGTCAAAATGAAGGATGTTATGCCTTTGCCGGGTTTACAGGAAATAGTTATGTAATATGTGGATTTGATACAATTAATGACAATAGAGTTGATGTATATATTAGAGTTGATGAGGCAGAAGGTAGATCTGAAATTTCAGAAGTTGAAGGACTAGAAATACTGGTAGATAAAGAAAAATATGAAATTACTACATCTGTAAATGGAATAGGCGGAACAATAACAGGACAAGATACAGGGGCAGTTGAAACAGTTGTGCATGGAGAAAACAGTACAAAAGAAATAAAAATCACACCAGATGCAGGTTATGAGATTTTATCAGTAATAATAAATGGTGAAAAGCAAGAATTTACTCCAGAAGCGGATGGAAGTTATACTTTACCACTATTCCAAAATGTAACAAAAAATATAAATGTTACAGCTGAATTTAGTAATAATACTTCTAAGGTAGTAGTACATCATTATTTACTAGGCACAGATAGAAAGATTGCAGAAGATGAAATTTTTGTTGGAACAGTTGGAACAGAATATACAACATCACCTAAAATTGGACTAGCAGGATATAAACTTGCAACAGATGAAGAAGAGTCATATGTGATAGATGGAGAACCTTCAGGAATATATGGTGATTATGATACTGAGGTAACATACTATTATGAAGAACAAGCATCAAGGGTAATTGTACACCATTATATAGAAGGAACAGATACGCCATTAAGTGAAACAAAAGAATATGAATATGAAAAAGGACAAACATATACTACTGAAGTAGCAGAAGATATTCCAGAAGAATATGAATTAGTAAAAATGCCAGATAATGCTACAGGAATAATAGAAGAAGCTGAAATTGTTGTAACATATTACTATAAACTTAAACCGACATACACATATACTATAGAGTATTACTATGATGGAGAAATAGACTCTTCTTTAACAGAGACAGGAGAATTAATAGAAGGAAAAGTAATCGATACATATACTGATAAAAATAAAGAAGGATATGTGTTTGATAAAACAGAGAATTTACCATTAACAATAAATACAGATGAATCTAAAAATATTATTAAAGTATACTACAAAGCAAGGGAAGATTTATCATATACTATAGAATATTACTATGATGGTATAAAAGATGAAGAAAAAACTGTAACAAAAGAAAATGTTAAATTCGGAACTGTAGTATCTGAATTTGAAGACAAAGTAATTGAGGGATATCAATTTGATAAAATAAGTAATTATCCATTAACTGTTAGTGTTAATGAAGACGAAAATGTAATAAAAGTATATTATACAGTAAGAACAGATTTATACTATACAGTAAATTACTTAGAACAAGGAACAGATGAGAAATTAGCAGAGAGTAAAGTAGTAGGAAATCAAACCTTTGATACAGAAGTAAGTGAAAGTCCAATAGATATAGAAGGATACAATAAAGTATCAAATGAGAGTCAAACAATAAAGATAGGAGTAAATGAGGAAGAAAACGTAATAAACTTCTATTACACAAAGAGAACAGATTTAAGCTATACAGTAAATTACTTAGAACAAGGAACAAATGAAGAATTAGCAGAAAGTAAAGTAGTAGAAAACCAAACATTTAAAGAAATAGTAACAGAAGAAGCAATAGACATAGAAGGATATAATAAAGTAGAGCCAATAGAAGTGACAATAGAAATAGGAGTAAATGAAAATGTAATAGACTTCTACTATACAAAGAGAACAGATATAAAATATACAGTAGAATATTATTATGATGGTATAAAAGATGACAGCTTAACAGAAGAATATACAGGAACATATAAAGAAGAAATAAATGAATATGAAGATAAAGTAAAAAATGCATATGAATTTTCAAGAGTAGAGAATATACCATTAGTAATAAGTGCAAAAGAAGAGGAAAATATAATAAAAGTATATTACGAAAGAAAAGACGCAAGTATACTAGAAAATAATATAGAAAAGACAGGAACAGAAAAAATAACTAAAGAAGATGGAGTAATAAGATATAATATAGGATATACAGCAAGATTAGAGGAATATATAGGAAATGCCCAAATAACAATAGTAGATTATTTACCATATGAGATAGATGAAGCAAAATCAAATCTATCAGGAGGAATATATGATAAAGAATCTAAAACAATTACATGGGTTGAGAATATATCTGATATAGACACATATGAAAAAGTAGAGACAGGAAATATAAATATAAATAAAGAAATAGAAGTTGTATATAGAAATATAGATTACTCAAATACAAATATAGAAAATAGAGTAAAAGGAAATATAAAACTAGATACAACAAAACAAGAGCAAGAAAGTAATGAAGCAGAAGCTACAACAGAAACAGAATTTACAAAAGATGTAACAGTAAGAAAAGAATGGGATCATACAAACAATATATATGAGATACCAGAAGAAGTTAATATCCAAGTAAAAGATGGAGAAGAAGTAGTAAGAGAGCAAGTAATAAATAATAGCAACGAAGTAGAAGAAAACATATGGGAATATACATTTGAGAATTTAACAAAATATGATGAAGAAGGACAAGAAATAAATTATACAGTAGATGAAACAGAAGTAAATACAGGAGATTTATCATATTATGATAAAGTCATAGAAGGATATACAATAAAGAATACATATGCAGGCCCAATAATTTCTGCAGAGAAAGAAGTAGAAGGATTAAGAGAAGATGGATACACACGTACAAATGATAAATTAACATACAAAATAATAGTAAAAAATGAAGGAAATAGAGCAAAAGATGTTATAGTGCAAGATGAGATACCAGAAGGATTAAAGTTTGTTGAAGGAAGTGTTAAAGTAAATAACGAGACACATGAAGAATATACAAAAGAAAATTTAACATCTGGAATAACAGTAAATGTAGATAAAAAGACAGAAACAATAGTAAGCTTTGATGTAATGGTTGTACATGTTATAGAAAATAGTAATGAAAAAGAATACAGTATAGTAAATACAGCTGTAGTAGATGGAAAAGAAACAAATACGGTAGAAGTAAAAGTATTAGGACCAGAAATAGAAATAAGTAAGATTGCAGATCCACAAAAAGGAGAAGAAGTAACAGCAGGAGATGAAATAGACTATACAGTAGTAATTAAAAATAATGGAGGATACGGAAAGGTAACAGTAGAAGATATTGTGCCAGAAGGAACAACATTAATAGGAAATGGAATAACAGGAAGCTATGAAATAGGAGAACAAGAGACTTTAGAACTAGTATTAAAAGTAAGGGTAAATGATTTAAGTAATGGAGATACAATAGAGAACATAGCTGAAGTGGATGGAAAAGAAACAAATAGAGTAGAACATAAATATGTAGAACCAGAAATAGATGAAACAAAGATTTCAAAAACATCACAAACAGAAAATGATATTGGATATGTATTAGAAGGAGAGAAAATCACATACACAATATCAGTAAATAATACTGGTTTACTTGCAAAAGACATAATAATAAAAGATGAAGCGCCAGAAGGAACAACATTTGTAGAAGGAAGCATAAAGATAAATGGAGAAATACATGAAGAATATACAGAAGAAGAATTAGAAACAGGTATAAGTGTAAAAGCTGAAAAAGAAAGTATTACTACATTAAGCTTTGAAGTAACAGTAGATAATCTAGAAGGAAATATATTAACAAAAGAGATAAGAAATAAAGCAGAAATAGATGGAATGGAAACAAATGAGACATTAGATGTAGTAAATAAAGCAGACTTAAAATTCTATAAAGCATCTAATCCAGAAACAGGAGCAGAAGTAAAAGTTGGAGATGAAATAACATATACAATTACTTTAGATAATAGTACAGGAACAGCCCCAACAGTAGCAAAAGTACAAGATGAAGTACCAGAAGGAACAAGTTTTGTAGAAGGAAGTATAAAAGTAGAAGGCTCAGATGAAACATATACTTTAGATGACTTGATAAATGGAATAACTGTTAACTTAAATGCAAATGAAACAAAGACAGTAGAATTTAAAGTAAGAGTAAATGACCTAGATAATGGAGTAAAAATAGAAAACTCAGCAAAAGTAAATAATATAGAAACAAATACTGTAACTCATACATATATTGAGCCAATTATAAATGCTACTAAAAAATCATCTACAACTAACGGCTTAGCATATGTTGTTGAAGGTGAAACAATAACATATACAATTACTGTAAATAATACAGGTGATTTATATAAAGATGTAGTAATAAAAGATAATGCTCCAGAAGGAACAACATTCGTAGAAGGAAGCGTAAAAATAAATAATGAAGAACCAGAAGAAGAAATTACAGAACAAGATTTAATTTCAGGAATTACTCAAAGAGTAGAAAAACAATCAAAACTAACATTAAGTTTTGATGTAACTGTAGATGAATTAGAAAGTGGAGTATTTGAGAAGCTAATTGATAACACTGCAGAAGTGGACGGAATCAATACTGAAACTGTAAAAGAGGTAGTAAACAAACCAAATTTACAAATATCAAAATCAGCAGAGCCACAAGAAGGAACAGAAGTAAAAGATGGTGATGAAATCACATATAAAATTTACTTAGATAATAGTACAGGAACAGCGCCAATAACAGCAGTGGTAAAAGATGAAATACCAGAGGGAACAACATTTGTAGAAGGAAGTATTAAAGTAAATGATACTTTAATGACTGACAAAACAGGTGAGGATTTAGCAAATGGTATTGATATTAAAGTAGAAGCAAAAGAATTAAAAATACTAGAGTTTACAGTAAGAGTAGATGATTTATACAATGGACAAACTATAAAAAATGTAGCAAATGTAAATGGAAAAACTACAAATACAGTAACACATACATATATAGAGCCAATAATAGATGGAGATAAAACAGCAACTACAGATTTTGGAAAAGACTATGTAATAGAAGGAGAAAAAATAACATATACAATAACAGCAAATAATGATGGTGATTTATATAAAGATGTTATAGTGCAAGATAATGTACCAGAGGGAACAACATTTGTAGAAGGAAGCATAAGAATAAATGGAGAACTTCATGAAGAATATACAAAAGAAGATTTAAAAGAAGGAATAACTGTAGGAGTAGAAGAACATGATGCAGTAGAAGTTACATTTGAAGTAATAGTAAATGAAGAAGGAAGAGAAATAGTAAATAAAGCAGAAGTAGATGGAAAGGAAACTAAAGAAGTAAGATATCCAGTACTAGATTTTGAAAAAACATCAGAGATAGTAAGAGAAACAGAAGAAGAGATAGAAGAAGGAAGTGTAACAGCAGGAGATACGATAATATATAAAATACACTTAAGAAACTTAGGTAAAGAGAAAATAGAAGGGGTAGAGATAAAAGATATAATTCCAGAAGGAACAGTAATAAGTAAGATAAATGAAGAAGGAAAGTTAGAGGCAAATCAAGAAATAGTATGGAATGTATCAGAAATAGAAGCAGAAGGAGAAAAAGAAGTAAGCTTTGAGGTAAAAGTAAAATACGATGAAAAAGAAGAAAAAGAGATAAGAAATACAGCGAGAGTAGATGAAATAGAAACAAATGAAAATATCGTAAATTATGAAAAACCAGAAGCAAAACTAGAAGCAAATGTGCAAAAAGAAGGACCAGAGAAAATAGTATCAACAGAAGAAAAAGTAAGCTATAAGATAAGTTATGAAACAAAAATAGAAGATTATGCAGGAAAAGGAAAAATAACAATAGTAGATTACTTACCATATAGAATAGAAGAAGAAAGTTCATATTTAGAAGAAGGAATATACAACGAAGAAGAAAAAACGATAACATGGGAGATAGAATTAGGAGATATTGATACATATACAAATGGAGCAAGAGAAGAAAATATAGAAAAAAACATAACATTAAAATATGTATATGACGATGAAGAAAACTTAAGTGGAACAATAGATAATAGAGTAGAAGCTAAGGTAGAACTAATTCAAATAAATCCAGAAAATCCTGAAGAAGAAATGGTATTAACAACATTAGAAAAAGAAGCAGAAGCACAAGTAAAAGTAGAAATACCAGCAAGAGTAATAGTACATCATTATATATATGATGACGAAAAAGACGAATATACAGACATAAGATTAGCAAAAGACGATATAATAACAGGAATAATAGGAGACAAATATGAAACAGAAAAATCAGAAGAAGTAAGAGCTGATTATGAATGTATAGATGAAAATCCAGAAGGAAATATTGGAACAATGACAAAAAGTGATATAGTGGTAAATTACTACTATAGATTAAAAGAAGCAGAAATAAGTAGTATAATTACAAAAGAAGCAGAAGCAGATAAAGAAATAGATGAAGTTCCAGTATTAACAAGAGAAGATGGAGAAGTAAGATATAAAATAACATATAGAGTAGGAGCAAAAGAATACATAGGAAAAGTAAAAGTAGAAATAGTAGATTACTTACCAGCAGAGATAGATGAAGCAAAATCAAACCTAGCAGGAGGAAGATACAATAAAGAAGAAAGAACAATAACATGGGAAGAAGAAGTTGATGCTAATACATTTGAAGAAGGAAAAATGTTAGATGTAACGATTGAGAAAAATATTTCAGTTGTGTATGTAGATCAAGATGTTACAGAACTATTAAATAATATAGTTGTAGGAAAGATGGAAATATATTATCCAGAATTTCATAGTACAAAACCAGCAGAAGTAAGAAAAGAAGATAGACAAGAAGTGGCAGCAGAAGTAGTACAAGAATATAGAGTAGAAAGAACAGTAGAAAAAGTATGGGAAGATAATGAGGATGTAAAAGGAAATAGACCAGAAAGTGTAATAGTAAGTTTAACAGCAGATGGAAGAACAGAACTTAATGGTACACAATTAGAGCAAGTAGAATTAAATGAATCAAATGGATGGACATATACATTTAAAGACTTACCAAAATATACAGAAGAAGGAAGAGAAATAGGATATAGTGTGATAGAACAAGAGAAAAATGCTGGAGATTTAGAATACTATGAAGACCCTGTAATAGAAGAATATGATTCTACAATAAGAGTAACAAATAGCTATAAATTAATGGAAACAGATTTAGAAGCGAAAGTAGAAAAAGTAGGAACAGATGTAGTAAGAAGTTCAAAAGATGAAGTAAGCTATGATATTCTATACAATGCAACAGTAGATAGCTACATAGGAGAAGCAGTAGTAACAATAGTCGACTATTTACCATACCATATAGATGAAGAAAAATCAGATATAGGACTAGGAGTATATGATGAAGCATCAAAAACAATAACATGGACAACAAAAATAGATCATATAAATACATTTGAAGAAGGACCATATGAAGTAGAAATAGGACAAGGAATGAAGATAGTGTATAGCGACTTAGATGCAAGTCAAGAAATAATGGTAAATAGGGTAGAAGGAAGAATAGAGCTATATGAAACAGAACAAAGAAATACAGTAGAAGATAGTTATGAAACAAAAATAGAGATACCAGGAAAAGTAATAGTAAAATATGTAGATAAGACAACAGGAGAAGAGATAACATATAAAGAGCAAAATGAAGAAGGAATAATAGAAGAAAAGACCTATGGATATGAAATAGAAGGAAAAGCAGGAGAAGAATATGCTGCAGAGCAAAAAGATATATATGGATATACATATATAGAAAATAGTGGAAATACAGAAGGAGAAATAAAAGAAGAAGAAACGATAGTAATATACTATTACGAAAGAACAGAAGCAGGAAAAGTAACAGCAAAATACATAGACGAAGAAACAGGAGAAGAAATAGCAGAGAAAGAAATAATAGGAGGCTACATAGGAGATAAGTATAAGACAGAGCAAAAAGAGATAGAACATTATGATTTTGTAAGAGTAGAAGGAGAGACAGAAGGAGAATTAGTAGCAGAAGAAAAAGAAGTAGTATATGTATATAGGAAGATACCAGGAAGAGTAATAGTAAGATACTTAGAGAAAGACGGAACAGAAGAAGATGACAGTGACAACAAAGTATTAGCAGAAGAAGAGATAATAGAAGGATATAGTGGAGATAAATATGAGACAACAAGAAAAGAGATAGAAAACTATAGAGCAGCAGAACCAGAGCCAGAAAATAGCATAGGAGAGATTGCAAGAGGAGATATCTATGTAACATACTATTATGAAAGAATACCAAGTGGAACAGTAACAGCAATCTATGTAGATGTCGATACAAATGAAGAGATACAATATGAAGAAGAGGAGACAGGAGAATATAAGACATATAAAGAAGAATATAGAGGGTATTGTGGATTAGAATATAAAACAGAAGAAAAAGAAATAGAATACTATACATATGTAGAAGAAAAGGCACCAGAAAATGCAGAAGGAATCTATAGCGAAGAAGATGTACTAGTAACATACTATTATCAAAAGAAAGCATTTAATATAGGAGTAGATAAAAACTTAAGCAGAATAGAATTAAATGGAGAAGAGCAGAAAGTAAAAAACGGAAAGATAAACAAGGTAGAGATACCAGTAGGAAGAGTAGGAGATAGTACAATAGAGATAGAGTATAGTATAGAAGTAAGAAACGAAGGAGAAATAGAAGGAGAGACAGAGGTAATAGAGAGATTACCAAAATACTTTAAAGTAGCAAGTGGAACAAGTAAAGAATGGAAAGAAGAAAAAGATGGAACATTAAGATTAACAACAAAATTACAACCAGGAGAGAGAAAAGAATATACAGTAGTATTAAAATGGGAAAGAGGAGAAAGTAACTTTGGATCACTTGTAAACACAGTAGAATTAGATAATATAACAAACCCAGCAAACTTTGAAGAAACAACAAAAGAAGATAACACATCAAAATCAGAGTTAGTATTAAGTATAAAAACAGGTGAGAATAGAAGCATAACAATAATTACATTAACACTTGGAATACTATTAATAACAGCTGGAGGAATAATTCTAATAAAGAAAAACAAATAGAAATAAACAAAGATAAAACGGGGCTAAGGCCTCGTTTTATCTTTGTTTTATCATTTTTATGCTTTATAGAATAAAAATACTTATAAAAACATAGATTATAAAAGTGAAACTAATTATAGATAAGGAGTGATTAATATTAATGACTTACTGCAAGTATGTTTAGTAGGATTAATATTTGGTACTTTTGGAACAACTTTAGGTGGAATAATAGGAGTAAAAATTAATAAGACAAGTAATAAATTTTTGGGGTTTATATTATCTATAACATCAGGATTAATGTCATCTATTATATGTTTTGAATTAATTCCTGAGGCGTTATCAATATCAAATATATTTAATACATTGTTTGGAATTGTTTTAGGTATTGGTATGATGATAATATGTGATATATATGTTGATAATAAAATTCCAAAAAGATTTAAGACTGTAAATAATACTAAAGAAGAATTATTAAAGACAGGAATAGTTATAAGTATTGGTCTTGCAATTCATAATTTTCCAGAAGGACTTGCAATTGGTTCTGGTTTTGAATCATCAATAAAGCTAGGATTGGCACTTGCAATTACAATATGTTTTCATGATATTCCAGAAGGAATGTCTATGGCAATTCCTTTAAAAAATGGAGGAATGAGAGCAGGTAAGATAATATATTATGTAATATTATCTGGCGTAACAACAGCATTAGGTGCACTGCTAGGAGCAATATTAGGAGGAATATCAGAAAAGGTAATAGGATTATGCCTAGCATTTGCAGCAGGAGCGATGATATACATAGTATCGGGAGAACTTACACCTGAATCTAACAAGTTATATAATGGAAAAACCACAGCAATAGGGAATATGATAGGAATTCTGATAGGTTTTGTAGCTATGAGCATTTAATTATATTGAAAAATATAAATTAGTTTGATAAAATATTTTAGTATAAAAATTAAAAATACTATTTAATGAGGAAATAATAATATGCCAGAAATAAAAAATAAAGAATTAGAATTAACATTAGAAGTAATGATTAATAAATCTATAAGCAAAGTGAATATAGAAGATTTAAGTAAAATAAAAGATATTACTTTAAATGCTATAGATATGCAAGGAAATTTAAACTCAAATGATTTAGAAGATTTAAAAATATTTCCAAAATTAGAAATATGCACGATTAGAAATTATAAAATAGATGATCTAAATTATGAAAGTTTAGCAAAATTAAATAACATAGATACATTGCAAAAATTAAGGATATACGATTGTAAATTTGAAAAAAAAGACTTAAGTATTAATATAGATACTATAGAATTTATTTCTTGTAATAATTTGAGTATAGGTGAGATAATAGGTAATTCTAATATAAAACAATTAAATATTTTACATTGCCAAAATTTTAATTTGAAAAAATTAAATAAACTTAAAAAAATATATTTTGAAGATGATGTGATAACAAAAGATATAATAAATGAATTATTAAATAGTAGTATAAATGAAATAATATTTAATAATTGTGATTTTAAATTATTTGCTAATAATTTGCTAAAAAGATTGGTTAGTATAAAAAATGTACAAATATTAGATAAAAACAAAATAGTATAAAAAATATAAAATATGGAGATAAAAAAATAAATGAATCTAACAGAAAGAGAGAAAGAGATACTTCAAAGTATTGGAGCAGTAAATAGATTTGATGATGAAATAGTTGTAATTTTATCTAGAGTTCCAGATAAAATATTACAAGAAGTAATTGATATATGTAGAAATAGAAGTGAAATTTCTATAAGAATAGAACCTGAAGATATAAAAAGATTAGATGATAATAAAATTTTCTTAAATAAACAAGAATTTAATGCATATTATTATTGCCAAACTATTGCACAAGCACATCCTAAAATACTTACTAAACATGGAATCAAGGAAATAATAGTTGGAGCAGAGGAAAATCCATCTGTAGAAAAAATGGAAATACTTAAATATGGATTGATATATACAAAATTAGCAATGCTTGTAAAAGATATAAATAGACAGATGCCAGAAAGTAAAAAATTTAAAATAGTATATACAAGACTTGTAAATATGATTGATTATGATGTTGACATTTTAGATGAAGATTCAGATTATGCAGAAGAAAATTTAAGAAGTTCAAGAAATTTGGAAAATGCTGTTTTATTAAATAAGTCAGTATGTTTAGGATTTGCAGAAACATTAAAGCAAACATTAAGCTTAGTAGGTATAGAATCTAAGGTAATACATAGTATAGTAAATGATGATGGAGATCAACATGCATATAATGTAGTAAAGATTGATGGAGAATGGTATAATGTAGACTTAACTTGGGATTATGCTAATATACGTAAACACATTAGACCTAAATTTTGCTTAAAAAGTGATAGGAATTTTTTGAGATGTAGTGCTATTGACCAGCAAGCCCATACGCCAAATGAAGATATATATGCACCAAAATGCAGGAGAACATTAGAAATATATCCAGAATATAGTTCAAGACATGAAATATATAGAAAATTTAAAAGAAGAGTTATTAAACCGATTAAAAGACAGATGCAAGCTTTATTAAATTCAAATTATGCTAATATGGATAATTCGGATTTTAGAAATAGATTACAAACAGCAAATGTTATACAAAAAGGGGATGAAAATACAAATCAAAAAAATATCAAAAAGGATATAGAAGAAAAAAGTAAATAAAAACTAAAACATAATTGTACTAAAATTATTTAAATGTTCGCTTGAAAAAATAGAGTATATAGGATAAAATATTTAAGCAAATAAATGTTTTGAAAATGAGGAGAAAATAATGCAAGAATTAATAGAGGGATTAAATGATAAACAAAAAGAAGCAGTCCTTGCTACAGAAGGACCATGTTTAGTAATAGCAGGAGCTGGTAGTGGAAAAACGAAAGTACTAACTCATAAGATTGCATATTTAATGAGTGAAAAATATATTAAGCCATGGAATATATTAGCTATTACATTTACAAATAAAGCAGCAAATGAAATGAAAGAAAGAGTTGAAAAGCTAGTAGGAGAAGCTGCAAAAGATATGTGGATAGGAACATTTCACTCAATTTGTGTTCGTATTTTAAGAAAATATATAGATAGGCTTGGTTTTGACCGCTCATTTTTAATATTTGATACATCTGATCAAAGAACACTTGTAAAAGAATGTATGAAAACATTAAAAATAGATGATAAAATGTTTACGGATAGAAGTATTATAGCGGAAATTAGTAATGGGAAAAATGAAATGCTTGAGCCAAAAGCATATCAAACAAAATATGCTGGAGATTATAGAAAAGAGATAATAGGAAGAGTATATGAGTTATATCAAACAAGACTAAAGGAGAATAATGCAATCGACTTTGATGACATAATAAATTATACAATTAAAATACTTACTGAAAATGAAGATGCACTAGAATATTATACAAATAAATTTCAATATGTCCTAGTAGATGAATATCAAGATACTAATAAAGCACAATTTACTTTAGTAACAATACTTGCTTCTAAAAATGGAAATATAACAGTAGTAGGAGATAATGACCAAGGTATTTATAGCTTTAGAGGTGCAGATATTACAAATATTTTAAATTTTGAAAAAGATTTTCCAGGAGCAAAATTAATTAAACTAGAACAAAATTATAGATGCACAGGAAATATTCTAAAAGCAGCAAATGCAGTAATAAAACATAATGAAAATAAATATGAGAAAAAATTATGGACCGAAAATGATGAAGGAAATCTTCCTACAATACATAAATCTAATGACGAATATGACGAAGGAAGATATATTGTAGAAGAAATAAACCACTTAAGAAGAGAAGAATATTTTAAATATTCAGATTTTGTTGTTTTATATAGAATGAACTCTCAATCAAGAGCAATAGAAGAAATTTTAAGAAGAGAAGGAATTCCATATAAAATAGTTGGAGGTTTAAAATTCTATGAAAGAAAAGAAATTAAAGATATAATTTCATATTTAAGATTAATATATAATTTTTCGGATAATATATCACTAAAAAGAATTATAAATGAACCAAAACGTGGAATAGGAAAGACAAGTATTGATAATATACAAGAAATATCAGAAAAAACAGGGCTTTCTATGTTTGATATAATTAAACATGCAGACGAATACGGATTAAATAGAGTAAAAGCAAATGCAGAAGAATTTGTAAATACAATTGAAGAATTAAGAGGAAAAATCGAAGAATTAACTATATCAGAATTAATAAAAGAAACCTTAAATAAAACAGGATATGTAAAAGCATTAGAACAAGAAAACACTACAGAAGCTGAGACTAGAATAGAAAACTTAGAGGAATTTTTAACTGTTGCAATAGAATTTGAAGAAGAAGAAGCAGAAAATACACTAGCTGACTTTTTAGAAGGAATTACACTAAGTAGTGATATAGATGGAATGGAAGATACAGAAGATTCAGTAACACTTATGACATTGCATAGCGCGAAAGGATTAGAATTTCCTGTGGTATTCTTAGTAGGAATGGAAGAAGGAATATTCCCAGGTAATAAATCAATTGGTGAACCAAAGGAATTAGAAGAAGAAAGACGTTTATTCTATGTTGGAATAACAAGAGCAAAACAATATTTATATTTAACATGTGCTAAGAAGAGAACAATATTTGGTTCAACAAGTTATAATCAGATATCAAGATTTGTAAATGAAATTCCATCAGAATTGTTAGAAGGAATTGATGAGATCAATGGAGATAAATCAGACGAAAGTTTTGAAGATAGTCCATATAAATGGGAATATGGTACAAGTGTTAAAAAGTACAAAGTTAATAATGATATTTCTCAAAATAGTAAAATAGCGGCATCAAATATAAATACTGGAACGAACGGTTTTCAATTTAAATCAGCTGAAAGTTTCCTAAACTCTTTAAACAATAAAAGAAAAAATGAATCAAGTTTTGATATATCAAAATACAAAGAAGGTCAACGTATATATCATAAGAAATTTGGAGAAGGAACTATCAATAAAATAGAAGCAGAAGGAGAAGATTATAAATTAGATATTTCATTTGATAAAGCAGGACACAAAAGATTAATGGCAAAATTTGCAAATTTAGAAATAATATAGTAAAAAAGTTCAGGATTATTTGGTAAAATAGAAAGTAGTGATGATATGAAAAAATTAATAATTGATATGGATGATGTAATATGCGAAAGAAACTTTATAGACATGGTAAATGATTTCTTAAAATCAAATTATGAGCAAGAGGAAATTGGATCGTATTATATAAATGATATAATTCCAAAAGAAAAAATGAAAGAATGGATAGATTTTTTTGCAAATAATAATGTTTACGAATATGGAAGACCATGCAAAGATAGTTTTGAAACTATAGAAAAACTAAATCATTTATATGATATATATATTGTTAGTGCATATATATTTAGAGATGATGAAAGTTTATCGGGAAAGTGTTTAAAAGATAAATTTGATTATTTATATAAAAATTTACCATTTATTGATCCAAAAAAATTTATATTTGCAAATAATAAAGAATTAATAAAAGCAGACATTAGAATAGATGATAGCTTAAAGAATTTAACTGGTGAAGCTGAAATTAAACTTTTATATACAGCATATCATAATAAAAATATAACAGATGAGGAACTAAAGAATAATGGAATAACAAGAGTAAACTCTTGGAAAGAAATTTATGATATTTTAAAATAATAAATAACTAAAAATAATAAACAACAAAAAGGCTAAATAAGTATGAATATAACAACTTGTTTAGCTTTTTTTTGTATAAAAAAATATAAATAGTACATAATGATTAATATAATTATTAAGAAAGGAATGATTGAATAATGTCTAATTTAAGTCAAGTGGAGTTACAGAATTTAAGGCATTTTATAGGAGCTCATGAAACATCATATCAAAAATTAAATGCATATGCATCACAAGCTGTTGATCCACAAATAAAGCAAATGTTTACTAAAGCAGCTCAAGATAGTTTAAATACAAAACAAAAATTAATATCATTTTTAAATAATTAATTAGGAGGTAATTATGGACGAAAAAACAATGGTAAATGACATATTAGCAGGAGTTAAAGCTAGTCTTGGATCATATCAAACTGCTATATCAGAAACAGAAAATATGCAATTAAGACAAACTCTTCAACAAATAAGAAATAATGATGAAAGTTTTCAATATGAACTTTTTAAAACAGCACAGGCAAAAGGATATTATAAACCAGCTGCACCAGCAAGCGTTACGGAAATACAAGATGTAAAGAATAATGTTCAATAAAACAAGAAGAAAAAAAGAGATTATAAGAGAAAACTAAAGAGAGAATTAATAAATATTAGATTAAAAAGGAATTTAAACATATTTAAAAATTGTTTAAATTCTTTTTTTAATATACAATACTTCACAATGGGTATTTATGTGAAAATATTAATAAAATTGATAGGGAGTGTTTAAAATAGGTATTCTAAAGAAAATAGCGATAACAACAAGAAAATCAATCAAATTAATAGTTTTAATGTTTTTATCTGCAGTAATATTACTAGCTTTAGTTGTATTATTCTATAATCCTACATATGAAGTTAGATTAAATGGAGAAGTAATAGGATTTACAGCAGATAAAAGTAAATTACAAGAAAGAATAAATGATTATACATCAGGAAATGAAAAAGAAAATATAGCATTTGTACAAATAGATGCTATGCCTACATATAAGTTATGTTTATTAAAAAAAGATGTAAACATGAATGATGATGAGATATATAACAAAGTAACTGAAGATGGAACGCCATACTACAAATATTATGCAATCACAGATGATAAAAAAGAAAAATATTATGTTTCATCATTTAAAGAAGCTGAAGAAGTAATTGACAAATTAGAAGATAAAGATAGTGCCAATCAAGATGAACTAGGAATTGTTGAAAAATACGATAAAAAAATAAAAGAATTTACTTCTGTAGAGAAATGTGTTGCAAAATTATATGAAGAAAAACCTGTAGTTGTTTATTCAGGAAATGCATATAGCTCTGGATCATTATCTGGATATGTAAATTTAGGAATCAATTTAATTAATCCTATTTCAGGAATTATTACATCAAGATATGGAAGTAATGATAGTGTAAGAGATCATACACATGCAGGATTAGATATTGCCGCACCAACTGGTACAGCAATTAAAGCAGCTGCATCAGGAACTGTAACTTTTTCTGGATGGAGTGGCGGATACGGATATTGTATTAAGCTAGATCATGGAAATGGAGTTACAACAGTATATGCTCATTGTAGTCAATTGATTGCATCAGTAGGACAAAGTGTATCACAAGGACAAATTATAGCAAAAGTAGGATCAACAGGTAATTCAACAGGAAGTCACTTACACTTAGAAGTAAGAAAAAATGGAGTAACATATAATCCTCAAAATTATGTGTATTAATAGATAAAATGATAATATAATAATAAAAATAAAAAAATAGAATTCATTAGAAATTTAAATATAATGAATTCTATTTTTTAAACTTTTTATATGATTAATTTTTATATTAATTGTTATTTCTATTTTATCTATTATGCGAAAAATATAAAAAACTTTTCTTAAAAGCATTGTTTTTTATAAAAATAGTGGCCGATTCATTTAACCTATGTATAAAAATATCTGGATTTGAAACATATGATCCAAATTCAGTAATTATCGTATAGAATTTGGAAATGTTATCATATTTTGTATTTAAGTTATTTAGAACTAAATAAAAACAATTTTTATACTGGTATAAATATATTTTTTCGGCTATTTTAAAGGAATTAGCCAAATTACTTTTTAATAAATATTCTATGAAATAGCAATAATCATCAAAAGAATTAAATTTATAAATTAAACAATTTAACTCTAAGTTTGCAGTTTTTCGCTTAGCGACTGGTTTTATTTTAGATTTTGATTTCATAGATGAGCTATCCTTAGAAATGCGTTTTTTATTAGGTTTAATTTTAGTTATAGTTAACACAAATTTATCATCAGTCATAGCTAGAGCTTCTATTTTTACTTGGCAATTACTGGTCTTAAATCCAATTTTTTCTTCAGCTTCTTCTAACATATCAAAAAATAAATCTTGAGACTCTAGTGAGTTAGCCATAAAATCGTGAAGACTAATGTCATTATCCTCTAAATCTTGGATAGACAGAATAACTCTCATTTGATTCTCGTTAATTTTTTCAAATTTCATTAAAAATCCTCCAAAAAATATTATTACAATATTATATTTTCATTTTATAAAAATGGTAACTAGTAATATATCACAAAAATTAATAAAATAAAAGTATTTTACGTAATATTTAGATAATTTTATTTTATCACATTATATACTAAAAATAAATAGAAAAACTTTCCTATAAATCTTGAAAAAAATAGCCAGACAAGATATAATACAGAGGTAAAATAATAAATGGGTATATAAGCAAAAGAGGAGGATATAATAAATATGGCAACAAGAGATAAAAATATATGGATATTAATTGTTTTTATTTTATGTGGAATTGTAGTTGGAGGACTTTTAGGAGAACTTGCATCAAGCGTTGACTTTTTATGGTGGTTATCTTATGGACAAAGTTTTGGACTTTCAACACCTATTACACTAGATTTAAGTGTAATAACATTAACTTTTGGTTTAATGTTTAAAATCAATATTGCCAGTATCATAGGAATGGTACTTGCTATATTCATATATAGAAAAGTTTAGTTTAGAGAAAATATTTATTAAAGTTAAATATTTTAAAAATTCGGGGGCTATTTAGAAAGGATTATAAAATATGAATATTAAAGAGCTTCCGTTATCAGAAAGACCATATGAAAAATTAGAAATATATGGACCTGAAAAATTATCTAATGCAGAATTAATTGCCATTATAATAAAAAATGGAACTAAAGATGAAAACAGTTTACATATTGCACAAAGAATACTATCTTTAGAAAAAAACAGTAAAAATAATTTAAAGTTTTTACAAGAGATATCTATTAACGAACTTATGAAAATAAAAGGGATTGGAAAAGTAAAAGCACTTCAGATAAAAGCTATTGGGGAAATATCAAAAAGAATATCAAACCCAATGAATATAACCAATATTCGAATAAATTCACCTAGAGATGTAGCAAATTTGTTAATGGATGAGATGAAATATAATAAAAGAGAATGCGTTAAAGCTATACTATTAAATATAAAAAATGTAGTAGTAAAAATTGTAGATATATGTTATGGAGGAACCAATTCTGCAATATTAAAACCTAAAGATATATTACATGAAGCAATAAGAATTGAAGCACCTAAGATAATTTTAGTACATAATCATCCTAGCGGAGATCCTACACCTAGTAAACAAGATAATGAATTTACTGATAATCTTATTAAAGCATCAGAAATAATGGGGATAGAATTATTAGACCATATTATAATTGGGGATCAAAGTTTTAGGAGTATTTTTTATCTAAAAAGCAGAAATAATTAATATTGGAGAGGGGTTATTTTAATGAAATTATTTAATTTTGGTTCAAAAGATATAGGAATTGATTTGGGAACAGCCAATATATTAGTTACAGTAAAAGGAAGAGGGATTGTTCTTAATGAACCATCTGTAGTAGCTATCGATAGAAAAACACAAAGAATAATTGCTACAGGAAATGAGGCAAAAGAAATGCTTCGGAAGAACTCCTGATCAAATACGTGCAATAAGACCTATGAAAGATGGAGTAATTGCAGATTTTACAGCAACACAGTTATTACTAAAAAATCTTATATCTAAAGTATCAAAAAGATATAATTGTGGTAGACCAAGAGTTGTAGTAGGTGTTCCATCAGGAATTACAGAAGTAGAAGAAAGAGCAGTAGAAGAGGCAGTTTTACAAGCAGGAGCAAGAGAAGTGTATTTAATAGAAGAACCTATGGCAGCAGCGATAGGAGCAAGTCTTGATATTGCAGAACCTAGTGGTAACATTATAGTTGATATAGGTGGAGGAACTACTGAAGTTGCAGTAATATCACTTGGAGGAGTAGTTGTAAGTAATTCTATAAGAATTGCTGGAGATGAATTAGATGATGAAATTGTAAATTATGTAAAAAAAGAAATGAATTTAGCAATTGGAAATACTACAGCAGAAAGTGTAAAAAAAGAAATAGGATGTGCTATGCCGCTTGTCACTGATTTAAGTTTAGAAATTAGTGGTAGAGATTTAACTACAGGTTTACCAGAGACTGTTAAGATTTATTCAAGTCAAGTAGAAGAAGCAATAAGAGAATCTATTTTTAAAATAGTAGAGATAGTAAAACAAACTTTAGAAAGAACACCACCTGAACTTGCAGCAGATATTATGGTTAAAGGTATTGTGCTTTCAGGGGGAGGAGCATTGATAAAAAATTTAGATAAACTAATTGCTGAGAAAACAGAGATGCCAGTTTATATAGCAGAAGATCCTCTAGAATGTGTTGTAAAAGGTACTGGCAAAACATTAGAAGATTTAGAAAGATTAAAGACAGTATTAATTAATTCAAGAAGAATGAGATAATTGAGGTAATTAATGTGAAAAGGAATGATTAGCTAACATGAATAAAAATAAGAAGAGTGGAGTAATAGGAATTATAATAACAATTATAATTTTAGTTATACTAGTTGCTTTTACTAATAGTAATGTTAACCGAGTTTCATATGTTGAAAATATTTTTAATGTATTAATAATGCCAATTCAAAATGGTTTTACTTATTTAAAAAATAAGATTTCTGGAAATGATACATTTTTTGCGGATTTAGATACATTAAAGCAGGAAAATGAAGATTTGAAAAAAAAGAATAGTGAAATGGAACAATCATTAAGAGAATTAGAAATAATAAAAGCAGAAAATGAAACTTTAAAAGAATATGTTAATTTAAAAGACAAATATAAGGACTATAGTACAGTTCCAGCTGATGTAATAAATAGAGATATAAGCAACTATAGTAGTACGATTGTTATAAATGTTGGCACAGATGATGGTGCAAAAGAAGGAATGACAGTAATTGCAGATAGTGGACTTGTTGGACATATTGTATCTGTAACACAAAATACTGCAAAAGTTCAAACAATTGTAGATACTGCGTCTGCTGTAACTAGTAAAATAAGTACATCAGAAGATACGATAGTAGTACAAGGTACTTTAGATGATAAGACAGCTTTAAAAGCAACATTTATTCCAACAGATGCAGTAGTATTACAAGGCGATAGTGTAGAAACATCTGGAATTGGAGGTATTTATCCAAAAGGAATTCATATAGGAACAATTAGAGAAGTTATTAATACAAATAATATAACAGATAGATATGCAATTGTAGATACAGCAGTAGATTTTACTAAGTTAAATACAGTCTTAGTAATAACAAATAGCGGAAATGATTAATCAAAATAAAAATTTGGCTAATAGAAAGGAATGAGAAAATTGAAAAAAGTAATAGCAGTAATATTATTAATTGTATCTTTTTTTGTAATATATTTCTTACAGTCAAATTTTTTTACTTGGTTTACAATAGCTAGAGTTCAACCAAATTTATTTATAATATTTGTGCTTTTTATAGGATTATTTACAGGAAAAAAGTTAGGACTTATTTTAGGAATAATATTTGGATTCTACATAGATATAGTAATAGGAAGACAAATTGGAATATCAGGTATAATGCTAGGGATAATTGGACTTGCTGGAGAATATTTGGATAAAAACTTTTCAAAAGAAAGTAAGATTACTATTATTTTAATGATAATATCTTCTACTATTGTTTTTGAATTAGGTTCTTATTTATTTAGTTTAATAACTCTAGATATTAATATGGAAATTATAAGTTTTATAAAAATATTATTTATAGAAACTTTATATAATGTAATTATAACAATAATAATCTATCCATTAATACAAAAATTAGGACATATATTAGAAGAAACATTTAAAACAAGAAATATACTTACAAGATATTTTTAAGGTATCAAAGGTGGTGAAAAATGGGCAAAAATAATAGACTAGGAGGTAGAATAAGGTATAATATTCTTACAACAATTGTATATATAATTGGTATTATTCTATTGATTCAGCTATTCAATTTGCAGATTATCCATGGAGCAGAATATAGAGAAACCTCTAATTCACGTCTTACAAGAGAATCAATTATAAAAGCAGCAAGAGGATCTATAAAAGATAGAACAGGTGTGGAACTTGTATCAACAGATACAGGATATAGTGTGGAAATATATAGTACAAAAGTTAGCGACAGTGAATTAAACAATTCAATTAAAAAGTTTATTGAAATACTAGAGAGTAATAAAGATGAATTTGTAGATAATTTACCAATAGAGGTAGATCCATATAAATTTAAACAAGAAGATGTAGAAAGCCAAAAGAATTGGAAGATACAATATGAAATGGATGAAAATTATACAGCAGAACAAGCTTTTAATGCATTAAAAGAAAAATATGAGATAACAGAATCTGATGTTAAAATGGCAAGAAAAATTATGGCTGTAAGATATGAAATTTCTAGAAATGGATATAGTACAACAAAATCAGTAACAATTGCTAAAGATATATCTAATACATCAGCAGTTCAAATAAGAGAGCAAAATTCAATGCTATCTGGTATGTATGTTGTTACGGAACCAGTTGTTTCATATAAATCTGGAAGTTTAGCTTCACATGTTTTAGGATATGTTGGAGCAATAAATGCAGAAGAATATGAAGCAAGAAAAGATAGATATAGAAATGATGATGTGATAGGAAAATCAGGAATACAATATGTTTTTGAAGATTATTTAAAAGGCACAGATGGAATAAGACAAGTTGATATGACAGTAGATGGAGCTGTTACCAGTGAATATACAGCAGAGGAAGCAATTGCTGGATCAGATGTTATATTAACAATAGATGCTAATTTACAAAAAGTTGCAGAAGACGCTTTAGAGAAGAATATAAAAGATATTGCCAAAGGAAAATATGGAGAGAAAACTGACTCGGAAGCTGGAGCTGTTGTAGTAATGAATGTTGATTCAGGAGAAGTTTTAGCTATGGCTAGTTATCCAGATTATAATCCTGGAAAATATTCGGAAGAATATTCAGAAGATTCTACAGGAAAATATTTAAATAGAGCAATAAGTTCGGCATATGCACCTGGTTCTACATTTAAAATGGTTGTAGCATCAGCTGCACTTACTACTGGAGAAATTTCACCAACTTCATTAGTTAATGATAATGGAATTTATCCATATGGAGATAGACAAGCATGTTGGTATTATAGAAGCTATGGAAGAGGACATGGATATTTAAATGTTACTCAAGCTTTAAAATATTCTTGTAACTATTTCTTCTATGATATGGGATATAGAATTGGAATAGATAAGATAGCAGAATATGCTAAAAAATATGGACTTGGACAAAAAACAGGTATAGAATTAGAAGGAGAAGCTACAGGAAGTGTTGCAAGTAAAGAATATGCAGAAAGTTTAGGACAAGGATGGTATATATCTGATACGCTATCAGCAGCTATTGGACAAAGTTATAATAATTTTACTCCAATACAAATGGCTAGATATGTTAGTATGATAGCAAACGATGGTAAGAGCATAGATACAACAATTGTTAAATCAATTATTAAACCAGATGGAACAGAAATTTCAAAAGATGAGATTAATGAATATGTAAAAAATAAGCTTGGGTTAGGAGATACTAATTTAGAAGATGTAAAAATATCTAAGGAAGATTCACAAGCTATAAAAAAAGGAATGAGAGGAGTTACAAGTGAAGCTGGAGGTACAGCAGCTGCTTACTTTAGTGATTTAGATATAGACATAGCTGGTAAAACAGGTTCTGCTCAAACAGGAATAGATGGAGAGGCACATGGATGGTTTGTAGGCTTTGCTCCATACGATGATCCGGAAATAGCAGTAGTTGTATTTGTCGAAAAAGCAGGATCTGGTGGATATACTTCAGATGTTGCTAAGAAAATTATAAAAGAATACTTTGGTATGAACTCAGAAAAAGTCACAGAAGATAAAAGTGCAGAATCTAGCACTCAAAGCGTAAGATAGAAAAGAAAGTGTGATAAAATGAATAATTATATAAGTATTAGTATAAAAAAGAATCAAGTAGTAATAAAAGTAGATGAAAATGCAGAACAAAGAGAAATTGTTTCAGATTTGAAAAAAAAGATAATCGAACTAAAAAATTTATATAAAGACGATAAAACACCAATTTTAATAACAGGTAAAGTGTTAAAAAATAAAGAGATGGATGAAATTCAGAACATTATAAAAAGATTTATAAATGTTCAAATAGAATTTGATAGTCCAAAAGCATTAGGGCTTCATTCAATTAAGAAAACTTTTTATAAAGAAGTTGCAACTTCAGAAACTAAATTTCATAAAGGATCAATTAGATCTGGTCAAAGATTAGAGTTTGAAGGTAGCTTAGTAATTATAGGAGATGTAAATGCAGGGGCAGAAGTAATAGCGGGAGAAAATATAGTTATACTTGGTATATTAAGAGGATTAGCCCATGCAGGAGCTAAAGGAAACAAAGATGCAGTAATAGAAGCACAAGAAATAGAAGCACTTCAAGTTAGAATAGCTGATATTGTAAAAGAAATAGATAAAGAAGAGGAAGGACAAATTCATAAAGTAAAAACATCAGCATATATTAATGACAAAGACGAATTAATAGTAGAATAAAAAATAAAACAAATATCTAATTGAGTTTAGATATTTGTTTTTTTATGAAATAAGTAAAAGTACAAGAACAATAAATAAAAAATCATCTTTTATTCCTTCAGTATAAAGAAAAAATATCAAACAAACTAATAAAATGTCATCATAATATAATTGTAAACCGAATAAATTAAAAATAGGGACATCACTATCTTGGCTAAAAGTTAAATCATTTAGATTAGAAGAATTTTGGTTTTCAAAGTCTGTATTATCATAACTGTTATTATTTGATTTTCTATCTTTATAATCATCAAAATATTTAGTAGTATTACTTTTATAATTACTTTTTGAATTTTTATTATTTAAAGGTACATTTTTTTGATTATGATTCATATTAATTTTTTTGTTAGAATAGTTGTAATATGGAGTAGAATTTAAATTTGTATAATATCTAGAATGATGAAATGGATAAAAGGGAAAATTAAACATCATTACTATGCTCACCACCTAGGGAATTAAACGTTTCAAGTACTTTTTCCATGTTAAAAAGTTTTATATATTGATCTACTTTTTGTTTTCTACGTTCTTTTAGATATGGTTTTAAAGAGAGAAGCAAATTTGTTCTAGGATCAGGCTTTTTAGAATTTAATGATTCCATTATTTGCTTTAACTTTAACATGGTATTGATGTCTATATCAAATGAATTATTGTCACTATTAGAAGAATCAGAAGAACTGTTATTAGATTTATTGAAATTGTTTAAGATATCTTTTATATTATCTGAAATATCATTATTTCTAATCATTTTATTAAATTGTTTTAATATATCATCCATATTATTTTCATTTACATTTTCACTGTTTTCATCCATAAAAGTTCCTCCAATCCAAAAGTGTTCTACTTTATAATAATGTAAACATTCTATAAATTTTAATAATTATGATAATTATTTATTTCCATTACTGTTATTATTTTTAATTTCATTAATAATAGAATCTGCATCTGTTGATTTAAGCATTTGACTTACTTTATTTAAATTTTTTTCTAATTCTTTTTTATCCATTTTAGATAATAAATTCATAAGAGAAGCCATATCCATGTTATTATTCATATAATCACCTCTATATAATATATGTTAAATGTTTATATATAATATTAAAATAATAAAAAAATGTGATATAAAATTATAAATATTTATAAAAATTACATTTGTTATAAAAATGTAATATAAATTTAATATTTCTCTTTAAAAGGAGCTTCCGTAAAAGTATTTGTCTTTTATTTCCAATTACATTATTTATATATGTTGAAATATGTCAAAAAATTGCTAAAATATATGTATTATAATATATATTTAGGTTATATAATAAAAAAACAGGTAAAATAACACCAAATACACATAAAAACTTACTCAAAACCGTTAAAAGTGTTGAAATATCTGTAAAAGTGTCGTATAATATAAGTATATATGTAATTATATTTGGAGGTTGTTATGAACAGTTTATTGAAAAAATTAATCGCAGTACTTTTAGTTATAATCCTAGTAAGTGCTAATTTAATAGTACTAGGAGAATATACTATTGCTTATGCTGCAAGTGATGATGAATTAAACAAGCAAAATTCTGAAACAAACAACAAGAATGTATTGTTTAATTCTTATTTTGATGCAGAATCACATAGTAAAGTATTTAAAATTAATGATAAGGAGGCTAAGATATATCTAAAACTTAGAGTTGATAAAGCTGGATATGTAGAAAATGGAACAGTCGAATTCCAAAATGCAAACTTTAAGATTAAAGATGGAGTTAAGAACGATAATATCCAAAGCTTAGATATCAACAATAACAAGGTTGTATTAGATAGAGTTAATAATGGATCAGAAATAGTAGTTGAGCTTCCAATCGAAATATTAAATGAAGATAATGTTTCGGTAAATCATTTTAATAAAGAGTTTGTAACTAAATTTACAGGTACTTATATAGATGAGAACGGAAAAGAAAAGAAAATAGTAAAGGAAGTAACAAATAAACTTTCATGGAATGGAGAAGCAGAAGCAGAAATAAGTTCTAAAGCAGTAAAATATATTCCATATTCTTTAAATGAAAATAAAGGATTAATGCTACAAACAAAAGTAAATGTTAATGTTAAAGATAGTGCTTTACCTATAAAAAATACAAACATTGAAATTGAAGTTCCAGTAGTAAATAATTTAAAACCAACTTCTGTAGCTGTTATAGCAAAATCAATGGCTGCAACAAATGGAAAAGAAGAAGGATTAGATTTTACAAATGAAAATTATTCATATGATGAAGAAAATGGAAAATTAATTATAAATGTAGATAACTTAAAAGATTCAATTTCTTGGAAGAAAAATGTTAAAGATGAATATTTAGTAACATATCTTTATGATGGAGAAGATATGTACAACTTTGCTAAATCAAATTCAATAAATACAACATCAAATATATTAGCAAAAATAACATTATATAATAATGAAGAAATAATTTCTGAAAAAGCTATTTCTACAGAAATTAAGCTTGAAGGAAAAGAAGATATATCAGATTTTGAAATAGAAGCTACAAATAATATTAGTAAAGGTTATATATATGCAAACTATGATGCAAAATCTAAAAAAGAAACTGAATATAGTGTAAATTATATAGCAACAGTTAGCTCAGCAAAAATAGTTTCATCAGTTGAATTAAAACAAGGAATAGATGCATTTGTTACAGAAGAAAAAGCAGAAGGAAATACAACAGTTTCCGGAACAAATTATGCATATAACAAAAAAATAGAAGTTAGACAAGATATATTTAATAAAATGCTTGGAGAAGAAGGAAGCATTACAGTAAAAAGTGGAAATAAAGAATTAGGAGTAATTAATAAAGAAACTAAATTAGAAAATGGAAAATATGTTTTAGATATTTCTAAAGAAAATACAAATAAAGTTACATTAATAACTTCAGCACCTATAACAGAGGGTCAAATTGAAGTAAATATTGTAAAAGCTTTAAAAGGTAATATAGATTATTCAAAAGATCAAATGAAAGAATTTAAAACATTAAAAGTTGAAGTTTCAGGAAATACAAATATTACATCAGGTAATGCTGAAAAATCAATTGAATTAAAAGAACCAGAAACAAAAATAGATCTAGAAATTAATAAAAAAGATTTAACAACAGTTGTAAAAAATGAAAATGTAGAAATAAGAGCAGTACTTGATACTTCAAATGTATATAATGCTTTATATAAAAATCCTACATTAAAAATAACATTACCTTCAGAAATAGAAAAAGTTGATGTAAAAGGAACAAATATATTACTAGATAATGGATTAAAAATAAAATCAACAAAAGTTTCTGAAGAAAATGGACATAAAGTAATAAATATAGTACTAGAAGGAACTCAATCAAAATACGCAATAAATGCAGAATACAAAGGTGCAATAATTGTAATTAACACAGACTTAACATTAGATACGCTAGCAGCTAGCGGAAAAGAAAAGATAACAATGGAATATAATAATGAAAATGATGCAGCTATCAAGACAAAAGGAACAGTTGAAGAAGAAATTAATATAGTTGCTCCTACAGGAGTTGTAGCATCAGCAGGAATTAACGGATACAAAGATGGAGCAAAAGAAGTAGAATCAATTTCTGGAGAAGCTCAAACTGTAGAAATTGAAGCAAATTCAGAAGAAAGAACAGCTACATTAGAAGGAGCAGTAGTTAACAACTATCCAAATGATATAAGTAATGTTGTTGTACTTGGTAGAATACCAGCACAAGGTAATAAAGCAATTGATTCTGATAATGAATTAGGATCAACATTTACAATACCACTTGCAAAAGGCGTTGGTACAGTAGGACTAAGTGCATCAGACTATAAAGTATATTATTCAGATAATGCAAATGCAACAAAAGATTTAAATGATAAGAATAACGGATGGAAAGAAGAAGCTACTACAGCATCTAAATCTTATATGATGGTATTTGATGATGAATATAAAATGAAACAAGGTGACAAATTTGAGTTTTCATATGATGTAGCAATACCAGAAAGCTTAACAATGAATAACAGTGCATACTCAATGTATAAAGTATATTTTGATAATGAAGCAGAAATTGGAACAATGTCTGAAGAAAAAACAGCAGCAATATTAGGAGTTACAACTGGAGAAGGAGCAGTACTTGAAGCAGAACTTTCATCTACAGTAGAAGATACAGTAAGAGAAGGACAATATGTAAAAATGAAAGTAAATGTTAATAATGTTGGAGAAAAAGATGCAACAGGAGTTAAAGTAAATGTTCCAAAACCAGAAAGTGCAGTATTTTATGATTATGTAACAGGAAATGGATTCTTTGAAAATAATGTAGAATCATTAGAACTTGAAGTTGGAGACTTAAAAGCTGGAGAAACTAAACAAGTTTCATACTATATAAAATATGATAACTATATTGAAAGCGAAGCTATTAGCGATGATGAAGCACATGAAGAAGGAAATATCAGTATATTCCCTAAAGAAATAACACATAAAGTTAATGTGACAGCAAATGAAATGAGCGGAGAAGTTGAATCAAATGAATATAAGGTAAATGTAGAAGATGGAAGTATTTCATTAAATCTTGTCAGTGATACAATGGAAACTCAAGTTCTTCATAAAGGACAATATGTTGAATATTTAATAAACCTATATAATATAGATACATTAGGTGATTTAGCTAATACAACAGTTACTGTTAAATTACCAGAAGGAATAACATTTAGTAAAGCAACAATTAAAGAAAATTGGGATGCTACTGAAGAAACAACTGATGGTGTTTCTTATGATGAAGCAACAAATACAGTAACAGTAAATATTGGTACATTAAAGCAACAAAAGTTGATTGATTTAATAGTACAAGTTGAAGATTATGAAGGAGATGTTTCAATAATTGCTAGTGCCACAGCAGATGGAAAAGAAGTACATTATACTAATATTACAGAATATGAGGCAGAAAAAATTAATTTAGAGATTTCTGAATTAACATCTTCACCTAGATATGTTAAAGAAGGAGAAATAATAACATATAAATTAAAAGTTACAAATAACGGAAATGGAACAGTAAGAGATTTAACAATTATAGATCAAATACCAGATGAATTAGATTTTGTAAAAGCTACATATACATATTTAAATGGAAAAGAAGAAGCGATTACACAATTAAATGAAGATCAATTACATATTTCAGTAAATCAATTCTTACCTGGAGAAACTACAGAAATTACAATTATGGCAAAAGCGACATTAATTCCTACAGAAGATGACGTTGAAGTAAAAAATACTCTTTCAGTTTTAGCTAAAAACTTTGATACAGTTCAAACAAATACAGTAACAAATTATATTGAATATAATGAAGAAATACATAGAGATGAAGGAGGATCAACAACTACAAATAATAGACATAAAATTACTGGTACAGCATGGTTAGACGATAACTTAAATGGTAAGAGAGATCCAGAAGAACAACCAATTTCAAATATTCAAGTTATGTTATTAAATAAAGAAGGAAATATAATAGTAAAAGATCTTAATACAAATGAAGATAAAATAACAACAACATCTTCAAGCGGAACATATGAATTTGATAATTTACCAGATGGAGAATATTTAGTAGTATTTGCATATGATTCTTCAAACTATACTTTAACAGAATATCAAAAAGATGGAGTTGATGAATCATTTAACTCAGATGCAATAGATATTAATTTAACATTAAATGGTGAAAGAAGAATAGCCGGTATAACAGATACATTAGTTGTTAGCGGTGAAAATGTAAGAGATATAGATATTGGTCTATATACTGCAAATAAATTTGACTTAAGATTAGATAAATATATAGATAAGATTTCATTAACAACTCCAACAATTGGAACTAGAGTTGATGAATATAATAATAGTCAATTAGGAAAAGTTGAGGTATTAGGTCAAAACCTAGGAAAGAGCAGTGCAGTAGTAGAATATAAGATTGTCGTAACAAATGAAGGCTCTGTTCCAGGATATGTAAATAAAATAGTTGATTATTTACCTGAAAATGTTGACTTTAATACAGAACTTAATACAGATTGGTATTTATCAGACAATGGTAATATATATAATTCAAGTTTAACAGATCAAAAGATAAATCCTGGAGAATCAAAAGAAGTAACACTTGTTGTAAGTGTAAAAATAACAGAAGATTTATTAGGAACAATAACAAACAATGCAGAAATATATGAAAGCTACAATGAATTAGGATTACAAGATATTGATTCTACAGTAGCAAATAAAATAGAAACAGAAGATGATATGGGAAAAGCAGATGTTATTTTCTCACTAGTAACTGGTAAAGTTGTAATGTACACATCAATAGCATTTGTAGTAATAGCGCTAATCGGATTTGGAGCATATGAGATAAAAAAACATGTTCTAAATAAAAAAGTTTAGAGGAAAGGAGGAAACGCAAAATGAATAAGAAAGCTATAATAATAAGTATAGTAACATCCATAATAGTTATAGCAACATTATTAGGAATACTAAAATTTAGCTTTAGTGAAGAGAGTACAATGGGAATTGATGTTAAATATAGTAAGGCAATTCTCCCATCAAACGGAAAGTTAGCAGATGGTGAACTTGATCCTAATACATATCCATATCATACTCATACAGGATCTTTTGAAGCATTAGAGCATACTACAGGTGGAGAGGTAATGCTTGACGGATTTGAGATATACTGTATCAACCCTGGATCTCCAGTTAGTTATGCGTATGAAATAAGATATGCTGATGCAAAAGCATTGGAAGGAACATATACATCAAGTTCACATACATATTCTAATGGACATGCACCAGAACCAGATCATATAGGTGATAGAACACCACCATATTACGTAGAAGATAGAACAGCCGAATTACCACCTTCTGCAGCATATATAGTTTCTGATGAGCCAGTAGATCAATGGTCTCTTGATAAACAAAGAGCTATTTGGAACTTAAGAGATGAGAGTTTATATAATCCTGAAGATGATGACGATCCTAATAATGATCACTATGAGCCAGCAGATGATGACATTATCATAGGTGATGGTGATTCATCTACATCTGGACCATCAATATATGATCAAGAAGCAAAAGATTATGGTGAATATGACAATAAAGTTAGAAAAAGAGGAATTAAAGCAAAAGATAAGACAAACCTTAAAGATGTAACAGTTAAAGTAAATCAAGATACTGGAAAATATACTGTAGGACCTTATGAAGTAAGCTATGTAAATAGTATATATGGAAATATTGCTTTTGGTGGTATATCAAATATGACAGTTCTTGGATATAATGAAGATGGTCAACTTGTAAGAGATGATATAAAGGTTGAAAAGTTTATCCTAAAAGATACTACTACAGGTACAATGGGTAGTGCGGTAACACCAGAGTATTTTGAACCTGATCATTTAAAAGTTGATGAAACTCCACAAGTATATCCATTACCAAATCAAGAATTTCAAATAGTATTTTCTGATCCAAATAAAGGATTAGCATCAGATGATAACAATAGAGTGGCATATATTAAATTAAAAGTTAACTTTAAATACATGTTGGCAAATGGTCAATATACTAGATTAAAAGGTACAAAATATACAGTAAAATATACAGAAACTCACCCAGACGGATCACATACAGGACATTATCATTATGATTCAGATGGTGATAGATGTAGTGGTCACTTCTGTTACTATACATGTAGAAAAACAATATACTTAGAAGGAGCACAACAACAATGGCATATGGCAGTAGATGCAATTAGAAGTATATTTGAAGAAGAATTAATAGTAGGAGGACCAGATGTTCCACCACCACCAGATACTCCAAAATTACAAATGGACTTAGGTGGAATTGTATGGGATGATGCTGTAGCAACAAAAGAGACTAAAGCAGATGGTGTAAGCAACACAGCTGATAATTTAGATAGAAGAATGAAGAATGTTAAAGTAACATTATATGAACAAGATGGAACAATAGCAACACTTCTATCAAATGAAGATGAACAAGGAATTTCAGATGAAGAATTAATGCATAGAATTAATCCAACATATACGGATGAAAATGGAGAATACTTATTTAGAGGATTAGATCCTATGAAGAAATACTATGTAGTATTTGAATATAACGGACAAAGATATTTACCAACAGAATATTTAAATACAGCAGGAGGTCAATATAATTCTGTAGCTCAAATGGTAAATGCTGGATTATATAATACAAGTGAGTGGGAGGTAAGTTCAAAAGGAACTGAATCAGAGAGTGCAAATTTTGCCGGAGTAGATACTTCTAGAAAAGACTATGATGAAAGATTCTCTGAAATTACAGCATATCCTGAAAACTATCCATCAACTAATTCACTTGGACATGCAATAAATGGATATAATGCGACATTTACACAAAGAGATTTAATGGGATATACATTAGATGCTGGAGAAGGAGATAAATATACTCAAACAAAGATACAATTAGTAGATGGATATGAATTTGACGAAAATGGAAATGAGACAACAACATTTAAAGAAGGAGAAATTTCTAAGAGAGTAAGAGAGTATATTAAAGCTAATAAGAAATTCCCAGATGATAATGCAATGAAGAACATATATAATGATATAGCAGGACAAGATGAAGAATTATGGCAAAAACTACAATTCATAGAAGATGCAACAATACAAGCATATTCTGGATCTCCATTTAATCAAGAAAAAGATTTATATCCTGTATATAATCAATTCTATATAAATGGAAATGATGAAGATCAAAATGGCTCAGTAGACTTTGATACACAAGAATTAATATTTGACGGTGTAACTTATAAACCAATATATCCAGGACAATATTTTGTAAACTTAGGTTTATGGAGAAGACAAGAATATGATGCAGCTGTAAGAAAAGATATGTTTAAAGCAGCAATTAAGATTAATGGTAAAACAATGACATATGACTACGAAGAGAGAAAAGAATCAAATGAAGAAAGTAGCAATAATGGAGACGGAAAAGATAATGATACTCTATGGGATATAGTAGTAAGAATGTCAGATTATGATAATTATTATGGAGTTGGATATGACAGAAACATTTACGAGACAGATTATATATTCGGACAAGATTTAGCAGCAGAACATCCAGGAGATCCATTAGAAGTATATGCAACATATAAAATTGCAGTAACAAATCAATCAATGAGTATTGAAACACAAATTAAAGAAATTGTTGATTACTATGATGCAGAATATACATTTAAACCAAATCTATCTTGGGTAACATTCCAATATTATAGAAACACTAACAAAGATATAACAGAGAAATACTATAATATGATGGACCAACCACAAACAGATATTGATGATAATAGCAACAATTTAGCATTAAAATATATGGCATATGATGAAAACGATAAATTAATAGCAGTTACTGAAGAAACTGCAAACAGACCAAGTACAAATAAAAACTTGGGTAGTGGATACAAAAACTTATATATTAAACCAATAAAAGATATTAAATTAGAAACTGGTGAGACAGCATATATCTACTTAACATTCCAAGTAAATAAAGACAGCTCAGGAAAGATCATAGTTGATAGTGAAGATTCACCAAAACGTAATTTAGTAGAAATAAACGGTTATGCTACATACTATAGAGACGGAACTGAACTTCCAAATGGTGTAACAAAAGGTTCTAATGATGTAGCAGGACTAATTGATAGAGACTCTAACCCAGGTAACTTAGATGCTGATGATCTACAAGGAGATAAATATGAAAGAAACTTCGAAGATGATACAGACGAGGCACCACCATTAAATATTACAATAGATACAGAAGATGTAAGACAAGTTAATGGTACTGTTTGGGAAGATGAAAGAACAGAAGATGTAGATGGATCACGTGTAGGTAATGGTATGAGAGATGAAGACGAAGAAGATGTAGCAGGTGTTACAGTAGAACTTGTTGAAAAATGTACTAATGGAACAGAATGGGTATGGGGAACAACTACAACAGATGAAAATGGTAACTACAAGATTGAAAGTTTCATACCTGGTGACTATATAGTAAGATTCAAATATGGTGATACTGATCAAACAGCATTATCTACAACATCTAAAGGTGCTCAAGGAGCAAATATAGTATCATATAATGGTCAAGACTTTAAATCAACTTCATATCAAAATGGAGTAGATCAGACTGGATATACAGAACTTGATCATAGATATATAGGATATGAAAATACAAAAACACAAAACGAAACAGCAAAATATAATGCAGATGCAATAGGAAGCGGATATAACTCAGAAGATATTGACACATTTGGATATGACATATATAAAATGGATGAGTTAACAGATCAAGGAAATAACTATTCAGATGCAAAAGATATTTGGTCAAGAAGAGCAGATGTTATAAATTATAGTAATGCTAATGTAACAAACCATAAAGCTGAAGTATTAGCTTCACCATATCAAGTACCATCATATAATGGAACAGATTATTCAGATGACCAGATGAAAGCATTATATGAAGAACTTAAAGAGAATACTCAAATGACAGCAGAGACTGGTATGATAGTAATGGAAGTTGAATATAACAGACAAACAACTTCTGGTGATGACGAAACTAAAAATAATGAAGATACATCAGACCATGATTACTATAAAGGTGAAAACAATAAAAATGGTAACTATGTAATAAGCAATCTAGACTTTGGTTTAGTTGAAAGACCTAAGGCACAATTAGAAATCGATAAATCAGTAGCAAATATAAGAGTAACTTTAGCTAACAACAACATATTATTTGATATAAATAAAGAAGCAAATAATGCATTATGGCAAGATCATAAAGAATACAACGTAGATGAAGGAAAGAAAGACGGAATGTATCCAGCATACTACAATGTAGAAAACAAACATAGATATTCATATAGAGAAGAAATTGATGAAATTGTAAAAGGAACTGATAAAGGTTTAATACAATTAACAATGGACGAAGAAATAATGCATGGTGCTACAATTCAAATAACATATGCAGTTAAGATTACAAACGTTGGTGAAGTAGATTACATAGATGGAGACAATAAAAACTTCTACTACTTAAATAGTACAGAAGGAACACATGAATCTACTACAACAGCAAACCAAGTTATAGATTATGTACAAAACAACTTGAAATTCGATGCAACAGCACAAAATAATGCTCCAAATGCAAAGAATGGCGAGAGTGAAGATAAAGTTAAAACAAATACAGAAAATGGTTGGGCAGTAATTAAAGTTGATGACATAATGAGTCAAAACTTAGTAAATGAACAATTAAAAGAAGATATTACAAATACTTTCATAGATGTAATTCAAACTAAAGCATTTGAAGATGAAAACAGTAAAAACTTAAAACCTGGTGAAGATGTAACTAAGATGCTTATCTTATCACAAGAAATAACATCAGAAAATGCAGCAACAGATTTAGCATATTCAAATATGGTTGAAATTGTTATGACATCTAATGATGCTGGTAGAAGAATGGCATACTCTGTAGTAGGAAACCAAGACCCAACATTAACAGATGCTTCAGAAATCGATGCAAACGTTGCAGAAAGAGTAGTTATCTTACCACCATTTGGTGAGCAAAGAATATATTATCTATTAGGAATTACAATAGGAGCAATCCTAATAGGAGGTATTGTATTAATAAGAAGAAAAGTAATTAAAGGAAAAAATAACAATAAAGAAAAATAAAATTAATACAATATGAAAACAATAAAAAATAACAACCCAAAATATAAAATAGAACCTTATGAAAAATAAGGTTCTATTTTTATGCAAAATATTGAAAAAAAAGCTAATTTGAGATAAAATAATATACACATATTGTTAAAAAATATTATAAATATTAAGAACACATCACATTTTGTAAAAAACTTTTTTATATTATGGATTAAATGTGACAAAAAAATATTTTTAAGTGGACTATAATTAGGTAGCATTAAAGCTACATGAACTAAAGAAAAAGCTTTCTTAAAGAAAACATTAATGCATAAATAAAAGAGTAGAGGTGATTAATATGTTTCAAAATATAACTAGAGACTCAAGCGAAAGTCAAGAGTTTTATGACGAAGAGGTAAAAAAAGTTAATACAAAAGATGTGTTAAAAAAATTATTTGCAAAACAAAACATAATTTTATATATAGTAACTTTTCTAATTTCAATGGTAGGATTTAATAATAGCAATTTAATCTTTTCATTAGTTCCATTTGGACTTGCTATTATTGCAGCAGCATTAAGTAATAATAGACCAATAGGAATTATGTATGTTTTATCTTTAATTGGTACATTTATTAGTTTTGGATTAACAAACTTTTTAGTGTATTTTATAACATCTATTTTATTGTTTGTATCTATATTAATAATAAGACCTAGATTACAAGAAGATGTAAATGAAAAGAAAAAAATTGGTGGACATTTATTTTTTTCTGTATTAATAGTACAAGTTATTCCAATGTTTTTTAGAACATTTTATGTGTTTGATTTATTGACAGCTATAATGCTTAGTATGACAACATATATATTTTATAAAATATTTGTAAATTCTATAACAGTAATAGTGGATTTTGTAACAAGAAGGGCATTTACTATAGAGGAAGTAATTGGTACAAGTCTTTTGCTTGCAATTGCAATAACAGCATTTGGAAATTTACATATATTCGGATTTTCTATAAAAAATATTTTAAGTATTTTAATCGTTCTTGTACTTGGATGGAAAAATGGATTACTTGTTGGAGCAACAGGGGGTATTACGATTGGAGTGGTACTTGGTATAATTACTGAAGCAGACCCTATAATGATTGCAGTATATGCAGTATCAGGTTTAATAGCAGGTCTTCTTAATAGATTTGGAAGAATAGGAGTTATAGTTGGATTTGCTTTAGGAAATGTCATTTTAGCATATGCGGCTAATGGTAATTCAGTTGAATTAATTGTATTTCAAGAAATATTGATTGCAGCATTAGGATTACTTGCAATTCCAAAAAACATAGAAATTAACATAGAAGATTTAGTGGGAAATACAAGATTGTTACCAGAAACTACCGGTGGAAATATTGAATCAAATCAGGATACAATATATAAATTAAATAGTATATCTGATACAATTTATGATATGGCAGAAAGTTATAGTGGCGCTGCGGCAACGATATTGACAGAAGAAGAATTAAAAGAACAAGAAAAAAAGAATATAGATATTTTTAGAGAAGAGTTAAAAAAGAATTTAGAAGATTTAGAAGATAATATGCTTTATGAAGAATTATATAATCCTACGGAAGAATTAATTACAGATATTTTTAACCATTTATTAGATAATGAAATCATAACTGAAAAGGTACTAGTTAATATATTAGCAAAGCATAATAATTATATAGTCGGATTCGAAAACACAAAAACACAGGCTAAGGAAGATGTATATAAAATAACTAAGGCAATTAATTATTCATATAAAATTAGTAAAATGAACTTTATATGGAAAAAGAAATTAGATGAAAGCAAGAAGAATGTTTCAACACAACTTAAAGGTGTATCTGAAGCTATTTCTAAAATGGCAGATGATATTGATAAAAAGAAAAAAGATGATGAATATCTGGATAAAAAACAAGAAATATTTATGTTATTAGAACAAAAAGAAATTAAAGTAAAGACTTTAGATATAAAAAAGAATTCTTCAGGAAGATTTATAGTAGAGGCATATACAGGAGTATGTGACAATCCAGATGGAACAGAGTGTGATATAAAGAAAATATGTCAAATACTTACTAAAGTACTAGGACATAATATGATAATGCAAAAACAAGAATGTGGATTAAGATTAGATAGAAACGTATGTAAATTTACATATATTTCTGATGACAAATATAGAATACAGATAGGAACTGCAAAATCTACTAAGACTGATTCACCAGTATCAGGTGATAGTAGTCTAGAAACAAGACTAGATGATGGAAAGTATTTACTAGCATTAAGTGATGGAATGGGATCAGGTCCAGAAGCTATGAAGAGTAGTAAAATAGCAATAAAGATGTTAGAAAGATTATTAACTGCTGGATTTGAAAAAGATGTTTCTTTACAATTAATTAATTCAACTCTTTCAGCGAATACAGATGAAGATATGTATGCAACATTAGATATTGAAATTTTAGATTTATTTAATGGAAATATGGAATTCATTAAAAATGGTGCATGCCCAACATATGTAAAAAGGGGAAGAGAAGTACAACTTCTTAAATCAATGTCACTTCCAACAGGAATTGTAAATGAGAATGACCTAGTAGTTTATGATTTTGATTTAAAAGATGGTGACATTATAGTAATGTGTACAGATGGAATAATAGATTCTAATAAAGAATTTATAAATAAACATTTATGGCTTAGATATTTACTAGAAGATATAGAGACAAACGATGCAAAACAAATTGCTGATATAATTTTAAAAGAGGCAGTAGATAACGAATTTGGAAATCAAAAAGATGATATGAGTGTAATAGTAGCAAAAATAACTAAAAAATAATAAATAAAAGGGAATTCTATTTTGGAATTCCCTTTTTCATGTAAAATATAAAAGAATAAATAATTTTAAAATTAGAATAAATAATAAAAAGTAAATGACTATTATATATTTATTTTTCGTTAAAATATAACAAATTTCTTGTAATTCATGATATAAATATGATATAGTATATATGTAAAAATATATTCGCTTATGGAGGTCTTTATGAGTAGAGGAAAAAGATACGATGGAGAGCAAAAATTAAACATGAAAAAGGTTTTTGCTGTTATAATTGCTTTTGCTGTAATTATAATGTTTATTATAGGAATAAATAAACTATTTACAGGTGAAAGTCATACAGAAGAAAAGACTGTGGCATTAGAATATTTTCCAATATATACATCAGGAAAATGGGGAGTAATTGATTCAAGGGGAAACACTATAATTACACCAGAATATGATGAATATATTGTAATACCAGATAGTACAAAACCAATATTTATTTGTACATATGATGTAAATTATGATGATGATACATATAAAACAAAGGTAATAAATGAAAAGAACGAACAAATATATACTGATTATGAAAAGGTAGAAGCACTAGAAAATTATGATGAAAGTAATAATCTATGGTATACAAAAAATATGCTTAAAGTTATGAAAGATGGAAAATATGGATTATTAAATACAAATAATAATACACTTATAGTAAATTGTGAATATGACGATATTTATACTGCAAAAGGAGTAGAAAATAGTTTCATAACAGAAAAAGACAACAAATATGGATTAGTTGATAATATAGGAACAGTCGTAATTGAAAATAAATATAAAGATATTATGCCTCTTACTGATCAATATGAAGATGGATTTATAGTAGAAAATGAAGATGGAAAATACGGATTAATCGGATATTCAAAACAAGAAATTTTAAAAACTGAATACGACGAAATTAAACAAGTGTCAGGAGATAAAAATTATTATATTACTAAAGAAGGAAATGATATAGAAGTTATTGATCTTGAAGGAAAGAAATATCTTGCAGGTGATTATGACGATATAATATCAGTAAATAATGGAAATGCCATCATAAAGAAGAATAATAAATTTGGTATAGTAAAAGTAGATGGTACAAAACTTATAGATAGCAAATATGATAGCATAGTATATGCAAATGGAGACAATTATATAGTAGAAGATAATACTAAATATGGTGTTATCAATACAAATGGGGAAGAATTAATTGAAATAAAATATGAAAATATAATTTATAGAGATTCAGCAGGATTTTATGAAGCAACTAATGAAGATTATACATCTGATTTAATTGATAATAATATGGATGTTAAATTAACAGGAGTAATAGTATCTGAAGTAAATGAACAAGATGGATATATAAAAGTTAGACAAGACAATAATTATAAATACTATAATTTTAGATTTGAGGAAAAGACAGCAAATGAAATTTTATCAGGAAATACAATTTTCTTAAGTAGAAATGAAGAAGGTAAGTATGGATTTGTTGATAGAAATGGTAATGTAGTAGTAAATTATATATATGATGATGCAACAGAACAAAATGATTATGGATATGCAAGCATAAAGCTTGATGGAAAATGGGGATCTGTTGATTCAAGAGGAAATATTGCAATTGAACCAACATATACACTAGATGATAATGTATTAGTTGAATTTATTGGTAAATGGCACTTAGGTGAAGATTTAAATTTATATTATTTTACAGACAATAATTAAAAAATTAAGTAATGTTTGACTAAATTAGATATAATAATAATTTGGGTATAGAAAATCATATAGAAGCATTTAAAGCTTCTATATGATAAACTTAGGAGGAATAAAACGTGGAACTTATGACAAAATATCAATATACGTATTTTATATATCCGTATATAATTGAAGAAAATAAATATAAGAAATATCTACAAAGTTTGCTAAGAAACAAAAAATGTAGAATAAGATTCTTTAATGAACAAAAAGATATTCATTTATTCACATATTTTCTACCTAATATAAGAGACTACATGTTTTGGTCTTTTGGATTAACTAGAGATGGTGAAAGAGATTTTAGAAGAATGGATATACCTCTTCAAGCAACATTACTTGCAGAACATGATTGTAACATATTTAATTATGAGTTACCTGAAAATTTGCAAGGAAAAGTAGAATCAAATAATGGTATATTTTTTGAAATTTCTGAAATAAAAATAATATGTTATAAAACTGGAATATCTTTTTTAGTATTTAAAACAAACATAGAAAATTCAGAAAGTTTTTCAGATGTTTTGAATTTTAATTATAAATTTAGAGAAGTAAATTCTACAGCATATAATTTAAAAGAATATGAGAATATTAAAATACAATCTAATTCTTTTAAGAGTGTAAAAGATATTTCTGTTCTAATAAAAGAACTTACTGGAAATAACTGTATTTCTAAAAAAGCAAATATAGGAAATGATAAGTTTTTTGTTTATTCATATTGTTGCTTAGATCAAAAAAATTGGAATGAACATACTGAAGAGGAAGAGATAGATAATATTTTCGAAAAGTTCCGTTCAGTACTTCCAGCAAATTCACAAATTATAGATGATAAATATTCAATGATGCATGAAAACAAAGAACAAGAAAAGTCTATGTATAAAAACCAATATATACGTTATGGATTTACAGCAACAAGTACAGTTTTACTAACATCAAATGTTAATACACCGAATTTTACAACAGTACCACAGAAATTTGAAAGTGAGTATTTATATACATATATTTTAGTATTATATAAAAAGATATTATTAAATAAATTAAATTATGATTTTAACTATAGATTCAAAGAGGCAGAAATAGAATTTCTTGATTTTACTAAGAATCTATGGATTCAAGATGTTACAAATGAAGAATTTGGAAGAAGATTAGAAAGTAATTGGACAAATAATTTGAATGTAGAGAAAACTTTCTATAAATTAAAAAGTGAATATGATGTAACGTACAAAAAAAGTAATATTGATGAATTAAGAAAAAGTAGTAAAGCTACTAGAAGAGTATTATTATTTATATTATTTTTAAACATTATTGCATTTATATTTGCTACATTAATGTAAATAAGATTAAAAAATATATCCTTATTAATGTGTTATTTTAGTTATTAATAAGGATATTAAAATATAAAATGAAATGTTAAAAAGGGTAGATTAATGATATGAAAATTACAACAGGGATAGATATAATAGAAGTTGAAAGAATAAAAAAAGCAATTGAAGATTTAGGTGATAACTTTTTAAATAGGATATATACAAGTGCAGAAATAGAATATTGTAATAAATCAGATGCTATGAAATATCAACATTATGCAGCAAGATTCGCAGTAAAAGAAGCCGTATATAAAGCAATATCAAATTATGTACTTGATAGAGATGATGGACTTTGGACAAGTATAGAAGTTATAAACTATGAAAGTGGAAAACCTGGAATAAATGTGGAAAAATTAAATAAAAATATTACTAAAACTGCAAATGATTTAAAGATTAAAGATATTGATATAAGTATATCTCACATAAAAGAATATGCTATTGCCAGTGCAGTTGCAGTTTTTGAGTAGAAAGGAATAATATGGAACTTTTTGATTCGCATGCTCACTATAATGATGAAAAGTTTGATGAAGATAGAGAAGAATTGATTAATAAAATATATGAATCTGGTATAACTAGACTGATTAATGCAGGATATAGCCTAGAATCGTCTAAATATGCCCTAAAAATAGCGAAAGAATATGATTGGATATATACCATATCTGGAATTTCTCCAAACGATATACCGGAAAATAATGAAAAATTGATACAGGAATTAAATGAACTAGAGCAATTTATTATAAATGAAAAAAGTAGTAGAGATAATGCAAATAAAATTGTTGGAATTGGAGAAATAGGCTTAGATTATTATTGGAATAAAGAAAATAAAGATTTACAAATACAAGCATTCATAAAACAGATAGAAATGGCAAATAGATTAGAGTTACCAATAGTAATTCATACAAGAGAAGCTGTTATGGATACTTTAGAAATTTTAAAAAAGCATAAAGTTAATAACTATGGGGTGTTTCACTGCTGTCCTTTAAATAGAGAATTAGTAAAAGAAGGATTAAAGCTTGGATTTTATATTTCTTTTGCAGGGCCAATTACTTTTAAAAATTCTAAAAATGCAAATGAAATAATCCAAATGGTTCCATTAGATAAAATTTTAATAGAAACAGATAGTCCATATTTATCACCAGAACCTAATAGAGGAAAAAGAAATGATTCACGAAATGTAAAATATACTGCTCAAAAAATTGCAGATGTAAAAAATGTTAGTATAGATGAAATTGCAAAAATAACATATGAAAACGCAAACAAGATATTTAAAATTAAAAAAAGAATTATTAAATAAAAAGAAAAGGAGAAATTATTATTTGATTTCTCCTTTTTAAATTTTATTTTAAATTTCTTATGGCTTCTATTCTGTCATCTATTGATGGGTGAGTAGAAAATATATTTGTTTTTTTCTTTTTTCCATTTTTTAAATTTTGCTTAAATGGATTAACTATATACATATGTGCTGTAGATTGATTAGCTGTTTTTAATTCATTTGGATCTGAATCAAGTTTTTGCAATGCAGATATTAATCCATCAGGATTTCTTGTAAGTTCAACTGCACTTGCGTCAGCTAAATATTCTCTACGTCTAGATAATGCAAGTTGCATTAATTTACCAAAGATAGGAGCAAGTATTAAGCAAACTAAACCTATTAGCATTAGTATAGGATTACCACTTTTAGAATCATTATCGTTATTTTTGCTGCCACCCCAAAATAGTATTCTACTAAAGAAATCTGTAAGCATTACCATAAAACCTACCATTACAGTTACAACTGCAGAAAGACGTATATCATAATTTTTCACATGTGAAAGCTCATGAGCAATAACGCCTTCTAATTCATAATAATCCATTTTTTCAAGTAGCCCCGTTGTAACACATATTACTGAATGTTCTGGATTTCTACCTGTTGCAAATGCATTTGGTTGCATATCATCCACAACATATAGTTTTGGTCTATGTTCTAATCCAGATGATATCATTAATCCATCCAATATATGATTTAATTTTTGTTGTATTTCTGGAGATGCTTCATGGGCTTTATTTACTGATAAAACAATTTTATCACTGTAATAGTATGAAGCCCAAGTAGTAGTTATTGCAAAAATCATAGCAATAACAATAGAAAAAATTCCTAGGTCAAATGCCATGCATATATAATATATTATCAATGCGATAACTATTAAAAATAATGAAACTATAATTCCAGTTTTTATTTTATTATTTCGTATATCTTCATACATAAATATCTTCACATTCCTTTATATAAATAATCAATATGATGTTAAAGAAAAAATGAATATAAAAAAATAAATTTTTTACAGCAGAAGCCGTAAAAAATTTATTAATATCAAATCATTTTAAAATTGTACTTTAACATTTTTCTTAGCTTCGTCATTATCAACTTCAAATAATGCCTCTTCTGTAAAATGAAATAGAGAAGCAATAATGTTTGAAGGGAAGACTTGAATTTTTGTATTATATCTTGTTACTGTATCATTATAGAATTGTCTAGAATAAGATATTTTATTTTCTGTATTTTGTAATTCTTCTTGCAAACTTAAAAAGTTTTCATTTGCTTTTAAATTTGGATAATTTTCTGCTACAGCCATGATTGTCTTTAATGTATCTGATAATTCATTGTCTAATTTAGCTTTTTCATCAACTGTATTAGCATTTGCCCAAGAAGAACGTAAATCTGTTACTTTAGTTAATACATCTGATTCATGAGTCATATATCCTTTTACAGATTCTACTAAATTTGGTATTAAATCAAATCTTCTTTGTAATTGTACGTCTATTTGGCTCCATGCATTTTTTACTCTTAGTCTCATTGTAACTAATCCATTATATAATGCAATTATAGCTATAACTAGAACTACAACTATTGCAAGGATGATCCACCACATAATTTTTCCTCCTTTATAGATAATATCAATATTATGATATCATATTTATAATTATTATACAACTATTGTGAACAATATATGTAATTTATATGAAAATATGTAAAAAAATTTAAAAAAATTAAAAAAACTAGGAATAATATTGGTACAAGCAACATATAATTTTAATATAGCTTGATTTATAGGCAATCGGTAAAATTTGACAGAAAAAATTTAATATGCTATAATAATCTTGTTGCTTTTAAAGGAGGGAACAAATTTCAAATGAAAAATAATGATAAAGCGTCTATATCGCTGAAGAAAATTATTTGTATTAGTATTATACTTATATTTTTATTAAGCGCTGGCGTATTAGCTGGAAATGTTCAAGTTAGAAATGTTAAAATAGTATTATCTAGCGGATATGAAATGGACATTTTAACAACTAAAACAAGTGTAAAAGATATTTTAGAAGAAAATCATATTGTTTTATTAGAAGATGAAAAAGTAACACCTAGTGCAAGTGAAGAAATATCTGATAATAATACAATAACAATATCTAAAGAGTCAGAAGAAATGATTGATGATGAGGCAGAGGTAATAGAAAAATCTTCTGAAATAACAGCTGAAGAACTATTAGACAGTTATTCAGAAATAGTTGAAAAAATTATAGTTGAAAAAGAAAAGATACCTTATGAAACTATAACTAAAGATGTTTCTACTGGAAAAGGTAAAAAACAAGATAATGTTATACAAAAAGGTGAAAACGGAATTAGGGAAGTAACATATAAGGTTAAATATCAAAATGGTGAAGAAATAGAAAAAACAAAAATTTCTTCAAAAGTTATTAAAAAACCAGTTGATAAAATTGTAGAAGTAAGAACAAAACAAATTACAACTAGAGGTAGCGGAGCAATAAGAGCAACAGGAACAAAAGCTCAGTACCAAGCTTATGCAAAAGCTAGATGCCAAGCTTATGGTTGGTCAGACTATGATTTTGATTGTTTAGTATCTTTATGGAATAGAGAAAGTGGATGGAATCCATTAGCACATAACTCAAGTTCAGGTGCACATGGAATAGCACAAGCATTACCAGCAAGTAAAATGGCTTCATATGGATCAGACTATATGACAAATTATAAAACTCAAATCAATTGGGGACTAAACTATATAAAATCAAGATATGGATCTCCAGCAAATGCATGGAATCATTCTCAATCAGTAGGATGGTATTAAAAAATAAAAGCACACAAAACGCACAAGTGATTGTGCGTTTTTCTTGTATATATGTTAATTGTATAGTATAATTGGAAAAGAATGGAGGAAATTAATATGAAATTAATATCTTGGAATGTAAATGGATTAAGAGCTGCTATAACAAAAGGATTTGGTGATTTTTTTAATGAAATAAATGCTGATATATTTTGCATACAAGAGACGAAAATGCAAGAAGAACAAATTGATGATAACATGAAGGAGCTTTTTAAAGAATACAATTCATATTGGAATAGTGCTGAAAAGAAAGGATATTCTGGAACAGCTATTTTTTCAAAACGTAAACCAATTAATGTTACATATGGAATAGGAATAGAAGAACATGATAAAGAAGGAAGAGTTATAACACTTGAGTTCGAGAATTTCTTTATGGTGGATTGCTATACACCGAATGCTAAAAGAGGATTAGAGAGATTAGATTATAGAGTTATATGGGAAGATGAGTTTAGAAAATATTTATTAAAACTAAATGAAACAAAACCTGTTATTCTTTGTGGAGATTTAAATGTAGCACATGAGGAAATTGATTTAAAAAATCCAAAAACTAATAGAGGTAATGCAGGATTTACAGATGAAGAAAGAGAAAAAATGACAGAATTATTGAATGCAGGATTTACAGATACATTTAGATATTTGTATCCAGACAAAGAAGATGCCTATTCATGGTGGTCATATATGTTTAAGGCAAGAGAAAAAAATGTAGGATGGAGAATCGATTACTTTATAGTGTCTAAGACTATTGAAGATAAAATTAAAGAAGCAAGTATTTATTCAGAGATTTTAGGAAGTGACCATTGTCCAGTTGGATTAGAGATAGACTTATAAACATAAGTTAAACATAACTAATAGAAAGGAATTGTATGGATAATAAGAAGAATAAAGGAAAATTAACTAAATGGCTTTATTGGTTTCTATTTGCATTAGCGGTTATATTAGTATATAAAACATTAGATAATTTTTCTGCAATAGGAAATTGGATAGCAAACTTGATAGATGTTCTTATGCCTTTTGTAATAGGACTTCTAATTGCTTATTTGCTATATATACCATGTAGAAAATTAGAGAGTATATATAGAAAATCAAAGAAATTAAAGATTATAAGTAAAAGAGCAAGAGGACTTTCTATTTTAACTGTATATATAATAATTATTATTATTTTAATAGTAGCAATAAATTATTTATTACCTATAGTAGCAAATAGTATTATAGATTTAGTAAGTAATATACAAGGTTACTATAATTCACTTATGATTAATATTGATAATATGCCAGATGATTCAATATTAAAAAATGAGATTGTATTGGATGCGATTGAAGGAATAAAAACTATTGATTTAAAACAATATATTAATATGAGTAAACTTGCTGAATATGCAAAAGGTGCAATTGATTTTGCTGGTAGAATTATAGACTTTTTTGTAGCTATAATAGTATCAATTTATTTATTATTAGAAAGAAGAGAAATATTAGAATTTATTAAAAAGCTTGGAAGGGCTATACTAAATAAACGTGCTTATAGGAATTTTGGAAAATATTTTGATAGAACTAATAGCATATTCTTTAATTTTTTAGCAGGTCAATTATTGGATGGATTAATTATTGGAATTATAACTTCTATTGCTATGCTAATACTTGGTGTTAAATATGCTATATCTTTAGGATTTATGATAGGTATATTTAATCTTATCCCATACTTTGGAGCTATAATAGCAGTAATAATAGCTGCAATTATAACATTACTTACTGGAGGATTATGGCAAACTGTTATTATGGTAATCGTATTAATTATATTACAACAAATAGATGCCAATATTATTAATCCTAAGATATTAGGAAATTCTTTGAAGATTAGTCCGCTTTTAGTAATATTTGCGGTTTCTGTTGGAGGTGCTTATTTTGGATTCTGGGGAATGTTTTTATCAGTACCAGTTATTGCAGTAATTAAACTTGTTCTTACAGATTACATTGAATATAAGAACAGAATTAAAGACAGAATTAAAGACAGAAAAGAAAGAGCAATGAAAAAAGGGTCTTTAGAAATAAAGGAAGAGAACAGTAAAATTAAATAATATAGAGAAATAAAGTAAGTAGTAAATTTTATTTGCTACTTATTTTAATATAAAAAATTAAGAGTATTAATAAAAACTTAATAAATTAGAGCTTTTTTCTTAATAAAATTATGCTATACTATTAGTGGATTATTAATGTGAGTTTTATAGAAAAGGGGTAACAAAATGTACAATATATTAGTATGTGATGATGATAAAGAAATTGTAAAAGCGATAGATATATATTTAAGTAGGGAAGGGTACAATATTTTAAAAGCATATGATGGAGAAGAAGCTTTAAAAATATTAGAAGATAATCTAGATATACAATTAATTATACTAGATATTATGATGCCAAAAATGGATGGTATTGAAGTAGCAAATAGAATAAGAAAAGATAAATCAATTCCAATCATAATGCTATCGGCTAAGTCAGAGGATTATGATAAAATATCAGGATTAAATAATGGTGCTGATGATTATGTAACAAAGCCATTTAATCCAATGGAATTGATAGCAAGAGTAAATTCACAAATACGTAGATATACTAAATTAGGATCTATGGCAAAAAAGGAAGAAAGTAAGGATATATTTAAATCAGGGGACTTAGTAATAAATGACTCAACAAAAGTAGTTGAAGTAGATGGAAAAGAAGTAAAACTTACACCTACTGAATATAACATATTAAAATTTTTAACTAAAAACAAAGGAAAAGTATTTTCAATAGAACAAATATATGAAAATGTATGGGAAGAAGAAAGTTATGGTGCAGAAAATATAATAGCTGTGCATATAAGACACATAAGAGAAAAAATTGAAATAAACCCAAGAGAACCTAAATACTTGAAAGTAATTTGGGGAATAGGATATAAAATAGAAAAACTAGATTAAATTTTATAAAGGGTGATTAATATGGATAATAGTAAAATATGCATACCTAGAGTACTTAAAAATGTTGCATATGTTATAGCACCAATAATACTTATTGTTTTAATATTTGTAATTGCTTGTTTATCATACCCAATGGAACGAGAAGCAATTAATAATAAGGAAAATTTTATAGAAACAAATATATTTGCAGAAAAATATGCATCAGAAATCTTTAATGCTTTTAGTAGTGTAAAACATTTTGAACAAAATAATTATGATAGCTCATCTCTTCCATTTTTTACATATGAAACAGAAGTAAATGATAATAAAAATATAAAGAAAATTTATTATATTACTGATTATTATGGAAGTAATGTAAGATGGCTTATTATAAATAAAGAAACTAAAACAGCATATACAAACATAGAATATTCATTAGGAACATCTACATTTGATGATGTTAAAAATCAAGTACTATCTGAAGGTAAATACTGGAATTACAATAATTCTAAATTAGATACAACTATAAATAAACTAAAAAATGTGGAATATGTGGATATTAGACTTAGTCAAAACAGTGAAGATGCTAATAATTATACTATTTATACATCTCTTTTAGATCCATTAGAAGCTCCGGACAGTATATATCAAGCAAAAGTTTTATATAATATATTGTTAGTAATAAGTCCAAATGCAATGTATTTAATACCAATATTAGTTATAATTCTAATTATATTAGTACCTATAGTAGTAATTGGAATAGGAAAGAAAAGAGGACATGCAGAAATTGTTTTAAATTGGTTTGATAAAATATTAATTGAGTTAGCTTGCTTTATAGACTTATTTATAGGCTCAATTGGAATGGTTTTTATTGCTGTTGTATCAGATACAAGAGATATGCTTACATTTATTTTAGCAATTACATCCATTGGAATAGGATTTTTAATAATATATCTTGCATGTATACATTTCTTCGAAACAGTTGTAAAAAGAATAAAAACTCATACATTTATAAAAACAACATTTATTTATTGGATATATAAAAAGGCAAAGGCACTTTCTAAAAATATAAAATTAAATAATCATTTTATAGCTTATTTCATATTATATATTATGATTAATATATTATCAGTTTTATTGGTATTTGGTACTCCTTTACTAGGAATAGCATTATTTGTAGGATTTAATACATGGACTGGTATGACTCTTGTAAAGAAAATTGAGAGTAATACAAATGTAAAAAAAGCAATTCATGAATTATATGATGGAAAGACAGATATAAATTTAAATGAAAATGATTTTTGTAATGAAGATAGAAAGGTGGCAAAAGAGATAAATGATATAGCTGGAGGATTATCAAACGCAATAGAAGAAAGACTTAAAAGTGAAAGACTTAAGACTGAACTTATAACTAATGTGTCTCATGATATAAAAACACCTTTAACATCAATAATAAACTATGTAGATTTATTAAAGAAAGAAAATATAGAAAACGAAAAAGCATTAGAATATTTAAATATTTTGGACAATAAATCACAAAGATTAAAAAAGCTTACGGATGACTTAGTAGAAGCTTCGAAAGCATCTTCAGGGGCAATTAAATTAAACAAAGAAAGACTAAATGTAAATGAACTCATAAAACAAGTATCTGGAGAGTTTGAAGATAGATTTAAAGAACATAATTTAGAAGAAATTATATCATTTACTAAAAATGATATATATATAGATGCAGATAGTAGATATTTATTTAGAATACTAGAAAATATGTATTCAAATATTGCTAAATATGCTATGGAAGGAACTAGAGTATATGTAGATATTGAAGATAAAAATGATAGAGTATATATAAAATTAAAAAATGTATCTAAGCAAAAATTAAATATTAGTGTAGATGAGTTAATGCAAAGATTTGTAAGAGGAGAGGCATCAAGAAATACTGAGGGAAGCGGATTAGGACTTTCTATAGCCAAAAGTTTAACAGAACTTCAAAATGGTAAATTTAATATTTATCTAGATGGAGACTTATTTAAAGTAACAATAGAATTTAATAAGATAAAATAAAACATTTTATTTTTAAATTTATAAAAAAAACGGAGTTATTAAAAAATAATTCCGTTTTCTTTTTATAAAATATTTTAATATGGATATTCTAATAAATCTAAAAACATATTAAAATATATATCTATACTTGGTGCTAATTCTCCATTATCATGCATTTTTATTAATGTTTCTTTATTAACCCATTTAACTTCTGAAACTTCTTCTTTTTGTATAGTTATATCTGCTAAATCAATATTCATTCTTACAAGCCATGCATCTAAATAATTAAATTTTCTTTTAAAAGATAGCATGAATTCTATATTATCTTTAGGAATTTCTATTCCTAATTCTTCCTTAGTCTCTCTTAATGCACCCTGAAGAGAAGTTTCACCTGCATCAACACCGCCTCCAGTTTGTGACCACATTCCTGGAAAAACTTTCTTGTTTAAAGATCTTTTTTGAATTAGAAACTCATTTTTATCATTAATAATCCATACATGAACTACTTGATTGTATTCTCCTAATATTTTATCAGAGCGATCTCCAATTTTATTTATAGTTTCTTTTTTATTATTTAGTTTATCAACTGCTTCCATTTTTTTCTCCTTTATATAAGATATGTATTTGAATTATTTATTAAACTTACTATTTCTTCGACTGTTAGAGAAGAAGTATCTAAAAAATGTTTAGAGTTTAAATATTTTTGCTTGAAATTTTCTAATAAAATTAAACATCTTTTGCCCATTTGGCAATCTACTGGCCTTTTTTTATCTCTTTCGATTAATATATTTGGCTTTGATATTAATATAATAAATTTAATTGGATATTTATTAAACCTATTTTTTATTTTATCAATATCATGAGGATTAATAATATAGTTAAAAACAACATCAAATCCATTAGAAAGATATATATCTATCATATTTAAACAGATATTCCAAAATATATTTAAGTGATTTCCTTCTTTCCAAGGACTTATATGTCCACCAATTATTTGATTATATATATCATCTCCTTCAATAAGAGCAGATTTTTCAAGCTTTGTTGCTAAATTTTTTGAAACTGTGGTTTTACCAACTCCGGCAGGTCCTGTTATTATATATAAATTAGGCATAATTTCCTCCATTTTTTAATATATCAATTATATCATAAAATATTAATTTCAAAAGATGAAAATTAAAGATTGCAATAAAAAAACTAATATGGTAATATATCATTGGTGAATAATATGAATCAAACGATAAAAGATTTTTTAGAGAGAAACGGAATAAATCCAGATAAAGTTCCAGAAAAAATAAATATTAATTTAACAAATCCTGAAAGATTTAATAGGTTTTTATGTTATTTTGATGTACAAAAAAGTAAAGAAAAAAGACAAGTTTGCATTACTGATATTATAGGTAGTGATGCATTTAATTATGATGGAAATATATATGATTTAATGGAAAAATTCTTTGATGAACAAGGTGATCCATATCATAGAAGAAGTACTGATTTATTAGAGATACCTTCATCAGATATAATGGAAAGTTTAAAATATTCTTTTTCAGATGATCAGGTAATACTTGCTGATTATGATGGAAAATATTTTGTAAGAACAAATGGAAATCATAGAATTTTTGCAATATATATGAATTATCTATTAGAAAGCCAAAATGCTGATACACCTGAAAAGCAAGAGGCTTTAAAGAAAAAATATACTTTTCCAGCATTAGTAGGGGAGATAGATACAGATAAATCTTATGCAAATTTTATGTTACAAGCAAAACGTTCCCAAAAATATATTGACAGAGTATTTGATAGAGAACAATATAGGACTACAGATGATTTTGAGATTGTATCAAATGGTGTTAGAAAAAAAGTTGAAGATGAAGCAGAAATAGATGAATTTGTTAGAGAAAATTTTATTGAGTCCATAAAAAGTGGGAATACATATTTAATAGATGATTTAACTGTAGCTGCAAAAAGCCATGAATCGTTTAGAAGATTTTTTTCAAAAACTTTTCCAGAAATAGAGGAAAAAGATGTTGCAACAATATTAGATAAAATGAGTAAAGAAGTATTTTTAGGAAAGCCAGACTTTTCTGGAGTAAAAAGTTTTGAAGATGTTTTAAATATTATTGATTCGAATACTAATTCTTTAGATAAAGCAAAAAAACAGTTTGCTAAGTTTAGTGAAGTGGTATCTAAATCAGATAAGCAGATGGATGAATATTTTTCTATAATTGATATAAATCAAGATAGAAAGGATAATATTGAAGCACTTACAGAAAGATTTAATAGAGCTGTAAGCCAAGCAGAAGACATGCTAAATGAATCATATAGAATTTATAGTAAAGAACTATATCAAAGAGCAAAAGGAGCAATTCAAGCTTTATCAGAGCTTGACTATTCAAAATTAGCAAAAACATATTATACTAATGGATTTAGTGAGTTAGAAGAAAAAATATCTCAAATAGCTGTAAAACTTCAATCAGATGGACAGATAAAAGAAATAAATGACAAAAAGAAGGAAGAAGAAGAGAGAAAATTTGGTATTATAGATAGGATACGAGGTAAATCAAAACTAAGAGATGCAACAGTACGTAATTTAGAGTTACAAAAACAATATATAAAGAAGACTATGCATAATCCTAAGCCTATGAGAGAATCTGTTAGAAATTTATTTAATTATATGAAAGTACATGGAGAAAGTTCTGAAATGAGTGAATTTATGACAAGATTAGGAAATTTAGACAAGGCTTCTGATTTTATTCATTTAGATAAGATATGTATAGAGGCATTTTTACCTGTAAAAAGAAATGGAAAAAAATTATCACCTAGAAAGCAAGCAAAAGCATTAGATGAAGAAAATAATGGAATAGAAGAAAAAATAGCAAGTGAAAAAGGACAAAAATTAACAGATAAAGTAAAAGTAGATGATATGAGCAGAAGAAAAGGAATTTTAACTAGAGTATCAAAAGCTATATCTCAAGCAGAAGCATCACTTTCTCCTGAAGCTCATGAAAGAGAGACAGATAAAATACTGGTATCAGCAATGGAAAAATAAATGTAATATACTAATAAAAAGAATACCTTTAGATATATAAATAAAAGGTATTCTTTTAGTTTATCTAATTATTATGTGTTTAAAAAATTGTTCTTGAAATTCTGTTAAAACATTAATTTCATCATCTGTGAAATTTCTATTTTCTGGTACAATAATTAATTTATCATCATTGTCATTTATTCTATGAATTATTGCTATACATTTTCCTGTAAATTCTTTTAAAGGTTCAAATACACCAAGTACATAGCAATCTAATTCTTCATTATCTCCACTTATAGTATTTGGAATATATCCATAGTTTACAGGATATATAAATCCATGTTTAGGATGAGTAGAACCAAGAGGTCTATCTATTTTTACATTTATTATTTTTCCGATATAATTTTTATTTTCTATTTTATCCAACTTTTTCTCCTTCTTTATTTAAAATATTAAGTAATTTATTAAAACACATTACATGACTTGGTAAAAATAAGTCATCATTCATCATAGAAAGAATCTTATCTTTGCTTAGCCATGCAACTGATTCAACTTCTTCTTTTTGAAGAGTTAAATCTGATATATTAAAATCTTTCTTTAAATAGTATATATCGTAAAATACTTGTTTTTCTTCTTGTTTATCTGAAAATACTAATTTTAATTCAGATGGTTTTACATCTAAGCCTATTTCTTCTTTTATTTCTGTTGTAATTCCTTGTAAGCTAGTTTCACCTGATTTGGGATGACCACCTGTTGAACCATATAATCCTTTCTTGGCTTTAGTTCTTTTTTGAATTAAGAATTCTCCTTTTGAATTTTCCATAAAGCTTATTACAACAACTATGTATTTATTCTCTGGAATTTTGTCTCCTTTATATATTGTTTCTCCTGTTAGAACTCTGTTTACATCATATAAATCTCTTTTTTCCATTTAATTACTCCTATATTTATTTTATTTTTTACTTCTTTTATTTTTTTGCAATTATTCCGTAAAGAACTCTTTCTAACTTAATTCCATCTTTAGTTGTATTTTCATTTATATATATGTCTAGTAGTTTTTCATCAATTTCATTTAGATGAGTATTACTATTATTGTGTAATTCTGAAAAGTCATCTAAGATTGGTGTTTTTAATAAAAGTGCTATTAAATCTTCTTTAGTTTTATAGTATTCATATTCAATAATTTCAGTAAAATCTACTTCTTTAAAGCCTGCTTTTTTTATATTCTCATAGTCTATTTTACTAATTGATATTTTATCATTATATGCTTGACCTCTTTTAAAAGTTTCTTTTAGATTTAAACAATCTTTTTTATCAACTCCTTCCACAAAAAGAATACCGTTTTTATTTAGTACATTATATATTTGCTTTGCATCTATTGAAGTATGTCTTGCAACTACTATGTCAAATAGATTATTTGGAAATGATAGATTATGGTTATCCATTGTACAAAATTTAATTTTTTTATTTGGATATTTTTCTTTATTTTTATTTGCTGTTTCTATCATTTTAGGAGAAAAGTCAGTTCCAATTATTGTTGCTTCATCGGGTAAATATTTTAATGCTTTTTCACCACCACCAGTTCCTAAATCTAGTATTAATGAATTGTTTTTAGTATATTTCTTTATTTGTTCATATAAATCCCAATTTGTTTTCCTTTTGGTTATATATTTAATATCAGAAAAATCCCAGTTTCCTATTTCTTCATATCTTAGTTTTTCTTTATTTTGCATATATTACTCCTTTAATTCTATTTCTTTAATAATTATTGATTCTGCATGTTTTCCTATTTGTTCAATACTTATTTTATCTATTATTGTATTAAATTCATATGTAAATTCTTCTTCAAATATTGGATGATTTTTATTTAATTTTCCAAGTGTAATATGTGGGATATATTCTATTTCAGAATGTAAATGTGTTGGTAGAATATTTTGATATATTAAGTCGTGTAATTTTGTTACTATTTCTTTTCCTTCAATTTGATTTAAATATATATACTTATCTTTTGAGATTGAAATTCCTTTAAAACTTGCTTCGAATGGTTTTAGAATTTTTAATAGATTTGTTAATTTAGATATTAGATATTCATTAGTCATTTCATCAGAAAATGGAAATGCTAGAGTAATATGTGGTGATACTAAATTATATAGAGGGTCATATTTTCGTCTGATATCTTCTATTAAATTAATATTTTTAAAACTAGGAAAGATTAAAATATCTCTTTTACCACTATTTTTCATTATTTCTCTCCTTTATTATTGTTAATAGCCATTTGTTTAGTTTTTTCTGTTTAGTAAATCTTAGTATTTTGGATTCATCAATACCTATTAGATTATCTGTTATATAATGTCTTTTCTTTCTTCTAAAGTTTAGTGTGTAGAAAAAGAATTCTTTATCCATTTTTTCTTTACAACCTGGTATTTCAGCTTTTTCTTTTCCTTTGTTTTTTAGATATCTTTTTAATATTCCTTTTATTTGAGCAAAACTTGAATAATCAAGCCATATTATTAAATCTGCTTTTTCTAATCTTTGTTTTAATGTAGATTTATATGTTCCATCAATAATCCATCTTTCATTTTCTATTAATGAAAGTATTATTTTGTCTCTTTCTTCTTTGTTTCTTGGTTTCCAATTAGGTAAGTGATGTATTCCATCAATATGTGTAACAGGAATGTTATATATTTTAGATAATTTGTCTGCTAAGAAAGTTTTTCCTGTTCCAGGGCCTCCTATTATACAAATTCTATTATACATATTAGTTCCTTTCTTTAAAAAACTATATATATTATATATCAAAAAAGAATAAGAGGGAATAGAAAAATGTAAATTATTTATTTGTAAAAGAAAAATATTATGATATACTATATAAAATAGATGAGAAGTGTAGAGAGGAGATATTTAGAAAAGAATATGGATAAATTGGATTCTTTAATTTCTGAAATTACAGATCTATTTATATCAAGAGGTATTAGCAAGCAAATATATACTAATGTAGAACAAGATATAATAAGTAGAAATTTAACAGAAATTTCAAGAATAGTTGGCAGTTTCGATAAGCAAAAGAAAAACGAGAAAGGAAATATAGAAGAAGATCTTAGTATAGTTGACTCTCAAACTGGTAAAAGAGTTAATTTAGTTGATATTGATAGAATGAATGATGCAGTAGAACATGTTCTTGAAGAAAATGATATCTATACAATACTAAAATCTTTAGCTATATCTAATAAATGTGCTCATGCCTTAATACACTCTACGGATCAAATAAAAGAGAGAATTGAATATTGGAAAAAGGAAAAAAATTCTTCTAGTGCAAAAGATGAAAAATCAGAAATAGAATTTGATATATCTAGTATATCAGAAGGTGAAATGAAAAAACTAATAAAGCAGTTTAAAAAAACGCCTAAAAATAGAGGAGCAATTATAAATGTATGTAAAACTCTTGGTATTGATATTCGTGATATCAAAGGTGATGAAATTGCTTTAAGAGAACTATATGAAAAAATAAAAAATAGTAGAGAAGATATTATAGATAGATATATAAGTGGTTTAAATGAAGATTTGAACAAAAAAGAAGATGCAAGAAAAAGTATGTTTTGGATTAAAGACCAATTGATAGTAATTATTGCTCAACTTCTTAAGAATGACGAAAGATATAAAAATTTTGAATATGAAATGGTTAAAAATGGTGAGCCACCTTTTCAAAATATGTTGGCTATAGATGACCCAGATCTTTCATATTACATAGAGGTTCATATGCCAGATTATATAGCAAATACTTTAGTAAAAGAATATGGTATATCTGAACCTGTAGAAAATGATAAAAGAAAATTTGAAAAATTAGGTGCTTCTGCAATATATAGGAGAGATGATAATGAAATACGAAATATTTTATTAAGGAGTTTAGACAATATTAGAGCTAGGATTATTTCAAGAAATAAAAGTGTTAATGCATCTGATGACGGAAATAATAGATCAGGAGGAGAAGATGTTAGGAATAAAGAGAAAAATGAAGAAGATAAGAGAAATACTAGACCTAGTAAATATACTTTTGTAACAAATAGAATTTTAGAAAATCCTAATGTAGGTATTCTCGAAAATTTTCTACTAAAAGAGCCAATAGTAATTGCTATTAGAGATATGAAGAGGTATAAATATGCATTATTAAGATCTGATGAAGGACTGGATAATATAGAAATTAGAATTACCGAAGATACAATAAGTACTATAAATGCATTGATGGCAGGAAAGGCAAAAGGAGAAAATAATAGAGTTTATGTAGCATTAAGAAAGTATGCTGTTGATGCATTACAAAATGGAGATGAATATGATGAGATTTTACTTAATTATGCTAAAGGATTAAGTTCACCTAGTGAGTTTTTGAAATGTATAGCATATGCAAAAATATATAAAGATGACTATTATAGGAAAGAAAAGACTTTAAATAGATTGTTAGTTTTAGAACATATGAGAGAAGATAAAGAAAAGTTAGATTCTCTAGTAGAAATATATAGGAAGGAAAAAATGGAAAAAATGGAAGAAATAAAAGGTAATCCATTTGAAGGTAAAAAACTTTTCTTAAATAGATTAAATAGAAATCGTAAAAAATATTCTTCTGAGTATAGTAATGAGTTTTTCAAAAGAAAATTTGATAAATATACAAACAAGGAAGAAGTAGAATATCCTGATGAAAATATATTAAGGTTGAAGAAAGAATTAAAAGAATACATAGAGATGATGCATAGAAAAGCTAAAAATGGTAAAGATGGGGATGATATTGATGGACGATAGTAATAACATTTATGATAAAATTAGAAAGTTAAGAGATGGTAATGAGAGCCAAAGAAGATTAGCTGTTGAATGTGAGAAAATATTATCTGATAGAGTTGCTGGAGAGAGTCTAAATGATAAATTGATGAAAATTTCAAAAATATTAGATTCATATTTAAAAGACTAATATGAGGTTATAAATTTGTATATATAATCAAAATATGGTATAATATTATGGGTTTTGTTAGAAAGCGAGGTAATATAGACATGAAAATTATTAACAAAACGAAAAACGAGGTTGAAATTTTGTATTATGGAAGAAAGCGAATTTTATTACCAGGGCAAGATACAACCCTACCGTATGAGAGATTATATGGCACTATTACCGTAAAATCAAAAAATGGTGAGGTTGATATTGAGAGACTGTTTGATAGAAGAAGAATTATTCCAAACAACCTTAGTGCCTCAGAGCACTTATGGGAGATAACTATCCTTGAGTGTGAGAAACCAGATGACTACCTTTGATAAGGTAGTTTTTTCTATTGTATAGTTAAAATAAAAAAGAAAAGTATTAGTAAAATAAAAAATTTAATTTTTATAGAAAAAATAGATTTTGTTGAGAAAATCAATATTTTGTGATAAGCTTATAATAAATAAAGTTTAATAAAAATGGTAGATGAAGTATTATATAAAATGATAAATTTTTAATACTAAAAAGAAATATTAAGAAGAAAAATAATGAAAATATATAATAAACTTGTTAGAGATAAAATAACAGATATTATTGAAGCGGATGGAAGAATAGCAAAATACAGAATATTAGACGATAACAATATTGAAGAATTAGCAGATATAGTTGAAGTTATTTATGGGATATTAAATTCTATGAATGTTTCAATCAACGAATTTGAAAGGATAAGAATAAATAAACAAGAAGAAAGAGGAGCATTTGAGAAAAAGATTTATTTAGAAGAGTCAGAATAATAGACAAGCTAATGAAAAAAATTGAATAAAGAAAGAAATTGACATCAATTGAAAATAATACAAAATCGTTTGTGATTGAGTCATTATAATTATTAGAATGTTCTAATAGAATAGTGCTAATTAAGAAAAAAATGTGACGAACTGGAAAATGTATTGTAAATGTTTAGGAACATAAAATTAAATTATGAAGAAATTATATAAAACTCATAACCCGAAGGTCGTAAGTTCGAGTCTTACCCCCGCAACCAAGATTTAAACTTAGAGTCGCAAGAGATTGTGGACTCTTTATTTTTTTGTGAAAGTGGATTTTAGGCTATTTTGGGGACAGCTTGGGGACACAAGCTACTTTAAATAGCTATAAATAGCCTAAAATTTCACAATAAGACTTAAAAAAAGCAATTTTTGTAATTTTATTGAAAAAAGATTATTAGTTGTTACCTATTAATAGGTCTTGTAATACATACGCTGCTTTTCTCATATTTTTTTCTAGTGGGTGCACATAGTATTTTATAGTAGTGTTAATACTTGCATGTCCAAGTCTTGCAGATACTGTTGCTATATCAACATTATTAGCAATCATGAGAGTAGCATTTGTATGTCTAATTCCGTGAAATTTAATTATAGGTAGTCCTAATTCTTCAATATAAGGCTTAAACCATTTTCCAATTGTATCTGGATGCATAGGTTTCCCATTATCTTGTACAAATAGTTTATTAGATTCAATCCATTTATCTCCCCAGATGACTTTTTGTTCATCATACCATTCTTTATATTCAAGAAGAGTTTTTGTGATATAATCTGGTATTGGAACAATTCTATTAGAACTTTCTGTTTTAGTATCTTTGTCAAAAATTCCATTCTCAGGTAAGTACTGAGTAGATTTATTTATATTAATAGTTTCATTTTTAAAATCTACATCAGACCATTCAAGTCCAATAAGTTCTCCACGTCTTACACCAGAGAAAATATCAAGAAGAATTGCTACTTTATACTTTAATTTACTTCCAGTAAGATCCATTAAAGATTGTATAAGAAACTTGCATTCATCATCATTGAAAAATTCCATTTTAGGTTTCTTAGTTTTTGGTGGTTTAACTCTTCTAGCAGGATTAGAAGGTAATAATTGCCAATATACTGCATTTTGTAACATGGCGCTTATTAGTCTATGGTGCTCTAGAATTGTTTTGGGAGATAATGGTTTTAAAGTTCTTTGACCATTATTTTTTGCTATTCTTTTTATTTGAGTATCATTTTCTAACATATCATAAAAGTTCATTAAATCTGTTGGTTTGATTTTGTCTAAAGGAAATGAACCTAAATATGGAAGAATTCGAGATTTTAATATTCCAATATATCTTGAATAAGTTTTTGGAGCTAATTCTTTTGAAGCATATTTTTCATCCCAAATATAAAAGAATTCTTCAAAGGTAATTGACTTCCCTTCTGGAACTAATCCTCGATTTACTTCTGTAATGAATTCTGCTAAGGCTATTTCAGCATCTTTTCTAGTACCATGTATAGTTTTTGTTTTTTTACATCTAGTACCATCAAGATTTTTACCACCTGAAACGACTAACCTATAAGTATTTTCACCTCTTTTTTCAATACTTCCAGCCATTGCTTTTTTCACCTCCTTTCAGCATACTTATGGGTGGAAGTTTGTTAATATTTAATTGTCATGATTATACTACAATTTTAATGCTAATTCTAGTGGTTTTTCTTTATTTTTCAAGTGTTACAAAGATTACATTAAAATTCATAAAAGAAAATATATGGGACAATAAAATACTTTATAAAATGTAATATTAAGTATATGAAGTTATAAAATATTGACAATACAAGAAAAAGATAATGTAGTACTTGAAATATATGGAAAAAAACAACAAATTTTGATATAATACAACAAAACAGTGAAATATAAAGGAGAAAGTGAATGAAAAAAACATATTATGATTTCATAAACGAAATAGATGATAAAGAAATATATGAAAGATTAATGAGATATGGACTTTTTACAGATAAATTACCAGATTGTTTAGATACAGAAACTTTTTGGGATTACTGTATAAAGAAGCAATATAATTTTAAAGTAAAGTCGTATGATAGTATAAGATTTGAAAGTATGAGAAATAATTTTATTCCAAGAGTCTTAGGAATACCAACACCGATGGCACATGAAATACTATGTAAATGTATTTCAGAGAATTGGGAAACAATAAAAAGAAAATTTAAAGAGAATACAGAAAAAGAAAAATATAAAGTTAGTAGAATACATATAAGAAAAATGCATGACAAAAATCAGTTATTTGAAATGAATTATAATAATTACAAAATAGATGGAACACCAGAAATAGAAATCTTAATAGGAAAAAGATTTTTAGTAAAAACAGATATATCAACATGCTTTCCAAGTATTTATACACATGCACTTGTATGGGCTCTAGTAGGAAAAGAAACGGCAAAACAAAATATGAAAGATTCAAGTAAATGGTATAATAAATTAGATAAGTGTACGAGTAATGAAAGTTATGGAGAGACTCATGGACTTATAATTGGTCCACATACATCAAATATACTATCAGAAATAATTTTAACAAATGTCGATAAACAAATGGTGGAATTAGGATATGAATATGTAAGACATATAGATGATTATTCTTGCTATGTTCAAGACGAAGAAGAAGCAAAAAAATTTATTGAAGATTTGAGCAGAATATTAAGAGAATATGATTTATTACTAAATCATAAAAAAACACAAATTATTAAGCTACCGATTTCTACTGAAAATGAATGGGTGAGAAAATTAAATGCATTTCAATTTGCGGATGGAAACATTAAATTTTCATTAGTACGAGCATATTTGGATATGGCAATTGAATTAACGGAAAAGTACAAAGATGCAGCAATTTTAAAATATGCAATTAAAGTAATTAATAAAAAGAAATTAACTAAAAATGCCGAAAATTATTTTATAAAGACAATTTTTCATTATTCGTTGATATATCAATATTTAATACCAATATTAGATAAAGAGATTTTTGACAAATATCATATATTAGATAAAGATATTGAAGATTTCATAAATAAAATATATGATACAGGAATAAAAAATTGTAATTATGAAGCTGTAATGTTTGGAATTTATTATGCAATTAAGAAAAATATAGAATTAAAGAATATAAATGTTCAAGATTTATTAATACAGGAAAATTGTTTAGTTCCACTTTTGGGATATAAATATTTTAGTAGAAATAAGGCAAATAAAAAAATAATAAAGGATTATGCAAAGAAATTATTAAACTTAAATGAAATGGATAGAAATTGGTTGTTTATATATGAAGTCCTAACAGCAACTGAATTACAAGGTGATTGGAAGGCATTAAAGAGAAAAAAAGTAACATTTATAAAAATATAGGGCAAAAAAATAGGAGGATGATTTTATGGAACAATTCTTAAAAGAAAATGAAATTATTGATATAGTAAAAGAATATGTTGAAAATAAAAATACAGGTTATGCTATTATGATTGATGGAGAATGGGGATCTGGAAAAACATATTTTGTAAGAGAAAAATTAGAGAAAAAATTAAAAAAACTATGGGAAGAAACGAAAAGGGAAATAAAATTTATATATGTATCATCATATGGAGTAAAATCAACAAATGAATTAGATAGTAAAATATATGAAAAAATTATATTAGAATTTTTGCCTGAAAAATTTAAAAGTAAATATCAAGATATTGAAAGAGGATTGGGGTCGTTATATGAAATTATAAAAGAATTTAAAAAATTACCGAATATTCCTAAGAACAGTATTAGAAATTTAATAGAAATTTTACAGAAAAGAAATAGTAAAAATTACATTTTAATATTTGATGATATAGAGAGATGTGAAATGCCAATTACAGAATTGTTAGGATATATAAATGAGTTTGTAGAGCATAAGTCAATGAAAACAATTATTATAGCAAATGAGAAAGAAATTTTAAAAAAGAAGATGTATTCTAATAATGAATTAAAATATTTAGTTGCAGAAAATAAAATGTTAGATATTCCAATAGAAAAAAACAGGATAGATGATATTTTTTATAAAAACAATAAATTAGGAAAAGATGAAGATAAAAAGATAAACATTGAAGAATTAGATAAAAGGGTAGAAAAAATATTCGGGGAAGATTTGCTATATAGTCAAATAAAAGAAAAATTGATAGGAATCACAATATTTTATGTACCTGATTTAAAAAGTGTTCTTGAAACAATTATAGATGAAGAAATTAGTAATCAAAAAGTAAAGGAATGTATAAAAACTTATGATAATAAATTAATAAATATAATGCAAAATAAAAATCATATTAATATTAGAACTTTAAAGATTGCCTTAAAAATTATAGAAAAGATATTTAATGTAATGTTTGAGATGGACTTGTCAATGTATGAAGAAAGAATTGTTCATAATTGTAGAACAGATATATTAACTTATACTATGTTTGAATGTATAGAATATAAAGAAGGAAATTCTAAAGAAAGTAATAAGACTGAAATTTTTACTATTAGTGAAGAAAATAACTATATGGATGTGAAAAATGGATTTAGTTTTATAGATGATATAATTAAAAAAAGTTATATAAATTGTAAAAAAGTAAAAGAAGTTATAACTTTATATATGAAAACAAAAACCGAAGATGTAAATGATTTTGAAGATCCAATAAATGTTTTGGGGTATTATTGGCAAATGGATGATAAAGATATTGAAAGAAATTATTTATTATTAAAGGAAAAATTGAGGAAAAATTTATACCAAATTTCATCATATCCCAAAATAATATTTATAATAATGAAGTTGAATGATATTGGATTCCCAGAACATTATATAGAAGATATTAAAAAAATAATGTATGATAATTTGAAGAATGTAGATAATATTGAAACATTTAATGCATTGGAGGAATTAAATTTTAGTTTTAATAATCAAGACGAGATAAAAAAATATGAAGAAATAATTAATCCAATAAAAGATTATATTGAAGAATTAACAAAAAATGAAAGAAAAGAAAATATCAATCTGAAAATAGAAAAAAAAGCTGGGTGGGGACAAAATTTTTCAAATTATTGCATGGAAAAAAAGAATACTTTTATATCTAGAAAAGAATTTTTTAATCTAATTGATGTAGAAAATTTATTAGATTGTATTAAAATATCAAAAACAAAAGATATAAGTGATTTTAGAAGATGCATTGCTACGATTTATAATTTTAAAAATATAAAAGAGTTTTATGAAAAAGATTTAACTAAATTAGAACTATTCCTAGAAAGATTACAAAATATAGACAAAAATCAAATGGAAAAATATGATAAAAGTAAAAAATATAACATAGAGTGGCTTAAAAGAAATGTACAAGATATTATTAACATACTAAAAAAATAAGAGCGATTAAGCTCTTATTTATTTTTTGCTCTATTTTTATAAACATTAGCTTTATTCTTACATTGAGGAGTATCATATTCAGATTTGGGATTGACAGCAAGAAAAGCCTTGTTACAGAACTTACATATCTTTAATAAATTAATATCTTTAGCTACTGTTTTAGCAAAGTAATAATCTATATATTGCTTTAAACAAGTAATTTGAAATTCAACAGATAAAGTTTCTTTTCTAGATAAACTCATTTTAATATTGTTAATTTCAAATTGTTTTAATAATTCATCTATATTGTAATTATCTTCATTAGAAATATTATTTAATAAACTATATAAGTATTTAGCATATTGAATAAACATATCTAGAGGTTCACAATATAGATTAGATCCTGCTAATAATTTATTTACATCAGATAATATGTACTTTTCCATTGCAGGAGTTTCAGTTAATTTAGTTACTTCATTAATTAATTCCTTAATTTGATTATCATCACAAGTAGGAAAGAACAATTTAAAATATTTTTTTCTATCTACTACTGTTGTTAAATCAGAATTTCCAATATAGTTATAATCTTTTAAAACGATTTTATCATCTAAGAAAAAGTATTTATTCAAAGGTAAATCGTTTATTAATCCTAATGTAGAATATTTATTTACAAAGTCTAAAACACTTTTTTCTATATCAGTTTCATTATAAAAAGCTAATTTACCAATATTTAATAGATCTATTAAAATAGATTCTTCAAAGTCTTTTTCTATATCAATTAATGGAGCACCACTAGATTGTTCTTTATTTATACTATCAGGAAATATATATTTCTTTTTGTTTACTTCTTTAATATCATATTTAGCAAATTTAAAAATATTTTTTCCTTCAAATGCACTAAAATTCAGATTCATACGAATCCCTCCTAAAAATTTATAAAAAATTTATAGTAAGCCCTTGACAAACATAATCGATTACTGATATACTTTTACTAAAGTAAGCGATTATCACATAAAATCAATTACATGAGTGCGAACCAGTTAGGACTTGACTTTTCAGTAAAATTACAGTACTAAGTCAGTAATTGATTACTTATAACAATAGCTTACCACACAAAAGATAATATGTCAAGAAAATTCCAAAAGGAGGTGAGAATATGGGGATACCAGAAATTCAAAGAACTACTCTAACAATGAGGGAGGCAGCAGAATATTTAGGAATTTCATACTGGTTAATTAATCAACTAGTAAAAAGAAAACAAATACCATGCTCTAAAGTTGGTGGAAAATTCTTATTTAGGATAAAAGCATTGGAAGAGTACTTAAGTGAAAAGGAACAAGCGTCAGTACGATAAATGAAAGGAGGGCTAATATATGATCCAAGTACAATGGCTTAAAATTTATACAGATATATTTGATAATGAAAAAATAAAAAAGCTATTAAAAAATAGGGATGGGGACACCTATTGTAGAGTATGGTTTCAATTGCTAACATTAGCTGCAAAAAGTAATCAACATGGAGCTATATTACTTGGAGAAAATATTCCAATGACAATAGATGATCTAGCAAGAGTTATGAACAAGACAGTGAATAAACTTACAACGATTATACAACAGTTATGCAATCTTGGCATGATAATTGTAAAAGAAGATACAATCTATATAAAAAATTGGGATGTATATCAAAGTACTGATAAACTTGAAAAAATCCAAGAAGATAACAGAAGAAGACAACGAGAATATAGAGAAAGACAAAAGAAAAATAACGTTACACAAATGTTAGGTAACACAGAAGAAAAGATTAGAGAAGAAAAGATAAAAAATAGAATAGAAGAAGGGACACAATTTGAGAATGAAAGTGGATTTAAAGACTAAAAAAGCAAAAGTAATTCATGAAAAAAGAAATAAAAAAACAAGGAGGAATAAAAGTATGGTCAAAACAAAAATAATAAAAGAATTAAAATGTGAGTTTTGTGGAAAAGGATTAAGACAAGAAGTTAACACTTGGGTAGTAGGAGGTAAAGAAATCTGTATAAAAAGAATACCAGAAAGATGCAATTGTAAACAAGCAAAAGAGTATTGGAAAGAACAAGACGAGCTTGAAAGAATAAAATTACTAACTAAATTAGAAATTGAAAGAAAAAAGAATATGGAAAGATTATATAAACTTAGTGGTATGAGTTCTAGATTAAGAAATTATAATTTTGAAAATTATAAAGTATGTAATGAAAATAAAACAGCATATTTTAAAGCAAAGAAATATGTAGCTGATTTATTAGCAGGTAAGAAATCAAATAGTTTATTTATTACAGGAAATATCGGAACAGGAAAAACACATTTAGCAGCAAGTATAGCAAATGAACTAATAAAAAATGGACAACCAGTAATTTTCGGAACACTAATTAATTTATTAACTGAAGTAAAAGATTCATACAGTATGGATGGCGAATATGAAAGTAAAATTATAAATAAGTATTCGAAAATTGGTTTACTTATAATAGATGATTTAGGAAAAGAAAGACCTAGTGAATGGACTTTAGAAAAGTTATTTACAATTATAAATAATAGATATGAAAATAACTTACCAGTAATAATAACAACAAATTATAACAGGGAAAAGTTGAGAGAAAGGTTAGCTTGTAATAAAAACTATGAGATAGCAGATTCAATAATTTCAAGATTATATGAAATGTGTAAAGGAATAAATATTACTGGAAAAGATAAAAGAAAAGAGTTAGTATGAGTCGCCAAACAAAATACTAACTCAACAAATATTCTAAATTAATTTTAATATAAAATGGCTAAAAAGTAAAGTTTTTAGTACAAAAAACAAAAAATAAGGAGCATTAAAGGTACAAAAAAGTATCTTTAATCGCTCCAATAAAATAAAAAAGGAGAGTGCAAGTTATGGATATAACTTATAGAAAAGAAGGAGATTATTATGTACCAAATATAAAAGCTCCAGAGCAAATAAAAGGATTTAAATTAGAAAAATATAGTGGATTAAGATTGCAATTTTTAAAGGAGCATAGACGTGGTGAATACACATATTTATTGATAGAAAATAAGTTACAAAGTCATCTGTTAGAGGTACAAAAAAATGCAAAAAAGGAATATGAAATGTTAATGAAAGAATTAAAAATAAAATTAAATATTACAGAAGAATTGAAGGAAAAAGATCAAATGAAATGGGTAGGTCTTATGAATAATATTAGTAATATTGCAGATGAAATTGTAATAAAAAAATATGTATATGAAGAGTAATAATGAATAAAAATGCTTAAGTTTCTGTATGAAATTTAGGCATTTTCAATATCTGAAGTTTTATAAATTATGTCTTAACAAGCAATGAATTTCATCAGTCGAAATTCAAATATGGGGAAAATTCCCCAATCCCCTTTTTAAGAGAGGAGGAATAAGAATGGCGACTACAAGTTTATGGAAAGTAGACAAAAGATTAGATCATGTAATTGATTATGCAACAGATAAAGAGAAAACAAAAAATAAAAATGTAGAAGAAAGTGATTATATAATTATGCAAGCATTAAACTATGCAACTAATGCAGATAAAACAGAAAAACAATTCTTTGTATCAGGAATAAATTGTGAGCCAAAGACAGCTTTAAAACAAATGATAAAAACTAAAAAGAAATTTAACAAATATAAATACAGTAAAAGAAATAAGATTATGGCTTTTCATGGATATCAATCTTTTGAAGAAGGAGAAGTTACTCCAGAAGTAGCACATGAAATTGGAGTAAAACTTGCTGAAGAAATGTGGGGAGATAAATTTGAAGTTGTAGTATCTACTCATTTAAATACAAAACATATTCATAATCATTTTGTATTAAATTCTGTATCTTTTATAGATGGAAAGAAATATTACAGTAATTATGAAAATACTGCACTACTTAGAAGAACATCAGATGATTTATGCGATGAATATGGACTTAAAGTTTTGAAAAAAGGTCAGTATAAAAATTACAAGGTGAATTTTGATAAATATTATGAAAGTGCAATACAAAAATCAAGTTATTATACCTTTGCAAAAGAAGATATTGATTATGCTATAAAACAAGCATGGAGTTATAAGCAATTTGTAAATATTTTAAACAATATGGGATATTTTGTGAATATAAGAGCTGGAAAAATTAGTATAAGAAGAGAACCATACAAAAGAAATATTAGAATTGAAAGGGCATTTGGAGAAGAATATTCCCTAGAGAGAATAGAGTATAGAATTTTATATACAAATCCAGAAAAAGAAGTATATCCAAAACCTCAAACCTGGAATACGAAATTAAAATATAAAGGGACTTTAAAAACAAAACCTAAAGCAAAAGGATTAAAGGCATTATATTTGTATTATTGTTACTTATTAAAAGTATTTCCAAAGAAAAACATTCAACACAAATTGACTCCTGAGATGAGAGAGGCTGTAAAGAAAATGGATGAATATTCTGAACAAACAAGATTGCTATGCAAATATAATATAACAACTCTTAGTGAATTAAATGCTTGTAAAAACGATTTTAAAGGGGAATTACAAGCATTAATAAATGAACGAAAGAAATTATATTACACAAGAGATAAAATGCCTGAAAATCAAAATAGAGAGAAAATATTAAATGATATTATAGCAATAGGAGAAAAAATTACAAAAGTAAGAAGAAAAATTAAATTATGTGACAATATAGAAAAACAAAGCTTGGAAAAATTAGAGCAAATAAAAGTTTTTGAAGAAAGACAGAAACAGGAAAAGGAACAAAAGAAAAACAAGAAAAAAGATAAAAAATATGAAAGATAAAACTGGCACAAAAATGTGCCAGAAAAATTTTAATAAATAAAACAAAAAGTATTGCAAAAAGAACAAACGTTTGATAATATATAAAAAATAAAAATATTGTCAAAAAAATGGAAAAATTTTAAAAAATATGATATAAAATATAAATAGAAAAGGAGAGTTATATTATGAATCCAATAATAAAATGGGCTGGAGGTAAAGAAAAGGAATTACCTTATATAAAAGAAAATTTACCTAGTAATATAAATAGATATATAGAACCGTTTGTTGGTGGTGGTGCGGTTTATTTTAATTTAAATATTAAAGAATCAATTATTAATGACAAATCAGAAGAATTAATTAACTTATATAGATGTATAAAAAATCATGATAAAGAGTTTTTTGATAAATTAAAAGCAATATATAAAAACTGGAGATTATTAGAAGGTGTTGTTGAGAATAATTCGGAAGAATTATTGAAAATATATAGACAATATTGCAAAGAACTTACTAATAATAGTGAAACAAAAAATATAAAAATAAAATTTAATGATAAAATATATGCTTTTGTTATAAAACATGCTGAAGAGTTTAATGGGATTTTATCATCTGAATTTAATATAGAGATAGATAACTTCATAAATGAGATTGTTAAAAATCTTATATCAAAAATGAATAGGATGTATAAAATAGAGAATCAAAAGCAGAAAATGAATGAAAAAGATACTCTAGACAATATTGAATGTGCATTCAAAAGTGCGTTTTATATGCATTTTAGACACTTATACAATGAAGCAGAAAATTTAAATATTAATGTGTCTTTTTATACAGCAATTTTTTACTTTATAAGAGAATTTTGCTATGCATCAATGTTTAGATACAATAAAAATGGTAAATTTAATGTACCTTATGGAGGAATAAGTTATAATAGAAAAGAATTTATAAAGAAGATAGATTATATAGGTTCTAAAAAAATAAAAGAATACATGGAAAGTACTAATATATACTGTGATGATTTTGAAAGGTTTCTTGATGAAGTAAAGCCTAAAAAAGGAGATTTTATATTTTTAGATCCACCATATGATACTGAATTTTCAACATATGCTAAAAATGAATTTGCAAAAAAAGATCAAATAAGACTTTGCGAATATTTGAAAAATACTAAAGCTAATATAATGTTAATTATAAAAAATACAGACTTTATTTATAATTTATATAATACTAAAGAATTTAAGATAAGAACATTTGATAAAAAATATCTTGTAAGTTTTCAAAATAGAAATGATAAAGATGCTGAACATTTATTAATAACAAATTATTAGGGGGAATTATGGAAGAATTAAAAAGAAAAGCGATAAATGAAATTATTGATAGTAGTATAAAAAGTTTTGCAGATGGCTTTGAAATAAGGCATATAAAAGAAGTAGGGGATCCTAACGGAGTAATTAATTCTAAAAAGAATAATGTTTTTATTGCTGAACTAGGGGAAGAGTTTATGTTTTATTCTGCATTCGTAAGATCATTTGATTCAAGTTTTGGAAATGTATTGGAAAATGTGGGAAATTCAATAGCTAAATTATCTTATGAAGTAAGAGGAAGGATAGAATCATATTTATTGCCACAACAAACGCAACATATTGATTATTTAATGACAGTATATAATGAGCATCAAACACCCAAAAAGGAAGATTATGAAAATTTTTCTTGGGTAAAACCTAGAGATATTACTAGTTATATGACTAGCCATGAAACCGACAATTATTTTTATAGCCCAGAGAAAAAAGAACATTATATAATTGAATTAAAAGCAGGTGGTGATTTAGATAACAAGAAATCAAAAGCTGAAAAAATAGAGTTATTAAGAGAATATTTCTTATTAAAAAATAAATTGGAAGATAGCGATGAAAAAATAAAAGTATTGTTTGCAACAGCTTACAATAAATTTGGTGAAGGAAACGAATGGAAACAAAGTCAGGTAAGGCAATATTTTGATGAAAGAGAACTACTTATAGGAAGAGAATATTGGAATTTTGTATGCGATGATGAACACGGGTTTGACATTGTATTTGAACAATACAGAAAGAGTGCAAATTATATCAAAGAGGCAATTCAAAATATAAAAGCATTGTATTTTGAATAAAAAATATATACAAAGGAAAAGCAGAATAATAATGTAATAAAATATTATTTTGCTTTTTATAAAATTAAAGTAAGCACATAAAATTGATATTAACTTTCATGGGGGGAGAATATGAAAATAAATATATTAAATAAAGCATTGTTTGTAGTAGACTATACACAAGAAGAAATTAGAAAAATAGAAAGTGAAGGAGAATTTGATGAATACATAAAAGGTTTAATAAAAAATATAAATGAAAATGAAACAACAAGATTGTTTAAATTAAGAACCGATACTACAGAGGTTGTTAATTGTGTTCAAAATATAATGCAGTTGCTAGAGAAGAATAACAATGATACAGATGAAATAAATAAATATAGTGAAAATATAGCTAATAGGTTATTAAATGAAGAAATAAAAATACAGGAACAAATTAGTAGATTGAAAACATCAGTAAAAAGAGGAAGTTTGATAGAAGTTTTATTACAAGACATTGAAGATGGCACATATTCTTTCTTGATAGCTAAAGTAGAACATAAAAGCTTTTTTGATGATATTAAATTTGAAAGGAGAACAGGTTATTCAACTGAAGACAATAAATTATGGAAATCTTGCTTATTTAAATTTGGAAATATAGATGAAGAAATGAGTATTCAAGAAATAAAGGTTTTCTTAGATAATAATGCTAAATATTGGACTGAAAATTTTTTGGAATTAGATCCTATGAATGAAGACGACATGAATACTAATACAGCTTTTAAAACTATAGAAGGTATATTGACTAGAAATGTAAAAAAGATATTTCCTAAAGATTATACTACACTGAGAAATAGTGTTATATGTTATTTTAGAAGTAAAGATTATTTTAATTTTGATGAAATGTATGAAAGTATATTTAAGACATATAAACCTATAGACATGGAAGATAATATATATATATCAAATGTAATAGATAAAATAAAAAATATTCAAAAAAGTAATAAATTTGACAACCAATTTAAGATAAATCAGAAGTTAATAAAAGCTAGGATTAAAAGAGTGTATGAAGTTAATAATAACATAGAAATAAAAATTATGGATGGAATTGATAATTTAGAGGAAATAATCAATTCTTATGAAGATCCAAAAACAGGGGAAAAATTCATTAAAATAAAAACAAATAACGAAGAAACATATAATAGTTTTAGAAAGAGTTAATTATGGAGGTGATTTGATTGAATCCTATTGAACAATTAGCAAAAATCTTTAAAATTAAAAAAAGTGAAATAAATGATAATTTGATGAATACAACGATTTCTAAAATAATAGAATTTAGTCAAATTCCAACTTATGAAGAAATAAATAATGCATTAGAAAAATTTAATAAACGCGATTATGTGGAAATTTATTTGAAAGATGAATCTGAGGAGAGTATTACTATTGCAAGTAATAAAAATAATAGTGAAAACTACAAAAATTTTATAAATAACAATATAAATATAGTTGGTAGTGTTAATATAAATATTACTATTAAAAAACAAATAACTAGTAATAAGATATCTATATTTAATATAGTTACATTTTTAAATAATTTTATTGATAATTCCATAATAAATAATTTGAAATTTTTTAATTCTAGATTTGAATACAATTCAAATATTATATTTGTAAATTACGATAATGAATATATGCTTAATACTAATAGTATAGTTATGACAAATAATGATGATGATATAAAAATAGATCAATTAGATAGAAGGGATTTATTAGAAAGATGCAATAGTGTTTCTAACTTTTCAAATAATATTGAATATTCTCTATTACCAGAAGATTTTTCTATTATTACTACCAATATGGATAATAGATTTACAGAAAGATTTCAAGAAATAAAGATATTGTTTTGTTTATTGTACTTAGCAGACTTTTCAGCAATTGATGAAGATAAATTAAAATTAAGATTAAATGGATATAGAAACAAAGATTATGTGATAGATTTAGAGAAGTTTGAATATGAAAAAAAATATGAAGAATTCTATAAAATATATCGTTGGGTTTTTCAAGATGCAAATGAATATGATAAAATTGCACTTACTAGAAACGTAATTAGCATGTATTGTAAATATGCAGATATTTTGGATATAGATGAAAAAACGTTTTTATCCATAAAATCAAATTATAATATATATTTAAAAGAAAATGTTGATAAGTATATCGAATTGAAAAATAAATTAACTGAATTTATTATAGATACCTCAAATCAAATAAATGATATTATTGGAAATTTCATTGGGAATTTTGAAAAAAATATTATTGCCTTTGTAACTTTCATATTAGGAACAATTATTGCAAATATTGTCTCAGATAGTCCTTTAGATAGTATATTAACAAAAGATGTAATAACAATTATATTGGCTATACTAGGAGGTTCATTAGTTTATTTGATAATAACTATAGTTGAAACATACTATAGATTCTTAGCATATAAAAGGAATTATTATAATTTGAAAGAAGAATATATAGATATTTTAAATGAGCAAGATATAAACTTAATTTTTAAAAATGATAGAGAATATAATAATAACAAAAGAAATATTCTTAAAATAGTTAAAATTTTTTCAGTGTTATGGTTAATATTAATTTCAATTTGTTTTATTTATGTAATATTAAACTACAAAAGTGAATATGTAAAAAAAATTATTGATATATTATGTTATATATTGAAAAATAAGTATATAATTTAATTAAAATGATAAATACCACAAATTAGTTATTTTGTGGTATTTATATATTAAAAGCAAATATTATATTCCATATAGTGTACTGTCTAATTAAACAGCAGCCTTTATATTTATTATAAAATATTAAATTATCAAATAACATATTACAAAGTTTTTTAATTACTAATTTATGAATCTTTTTTAAAAAATCTGTCCACATTTCATCTAGATTAGTATAGCCTTTGCCTAATCTTATTTCCTTTTTGAAACTTCAATAGTTTTATTAGGTTTAACGTTAAATTTTGGTACTTTTATTTCAAAAGGGATAGTTTTAGTTAATACAACTTGTTTTAAAAAATTATAATAACATCATCAACATTAAGCCCTAAAGAAACAAGAAGCTTTTCAGCTTCTTGTTTTGACTTTGAATCTATTCTAATATGTATTGTATACTTTTTTTCATAACAAATTTCCTCCTATTATTTATTAATATAATTATAACACAATATATTGATTGAAAATTGTTACTTTATACGTAAATTATTCATCAAAACATCCCATAACTAATTGTGAACCGTCAACAAATCCATTTCTATAATACTTTTCATTCCAATAGCATATATAGTCCATAAAATTTTTATCGAGCCTATCTAATTGTTTCTTAACATATTTTTTATTTTGTTTTGGAACATTTTTTAAAACATTTTCAACTATTTCGTCAAAATTTATATTATGTTTTTTATCTTCATTAGTTAAATATCCTAATTCAGTTTCCTCTCTATAACTTAACCATTCTCTTAAAATATCATCATTTACTTCTCTAAAATTATTCATAACAATCCTCCAATTTTATAAAATTAATATATATATCAAAACGATATATTGAGTGAATTTTTTAATCAATGTGACATACAAAATTTAAAATTTTGGGGACACAATGGGGACAAAAGTACCCAAAATTGACTTAAAATCACTTAAAAATACATAACTTATAAATCAATAAAACCATTGAAATATAAGCAAAAACTATCAATTTCAATAAAATTCAAAAATTGCTGATAATACTCTCATAACCCGAAGGTCTTTATTTTATATAGACTATTATTCATATATTTGATATAATCTAAAATAGTTAAAAGGAGGAATATATATGCAAAATTTATTTATAGAATATCCAAAATGTTCAACATGTCAAAAAGCTAAGAAGTGGTTAGAAGCAAATAATGTACAATTTGACGATAGACATATTGTAGAGAATAATCCAACAGAAAAAGAGTTAACAGAATGGATAAAGATAAGTGGAAAAGAAATAAAAAAATGGTTTAATACAAGTGGATTAAAATACAAATCATTAAACCTAAAAGAAAAACTTACTAATATGACAGATGAAGAAAAAATAAAAACACTTGCAAGTGATGGAATGTTAGTAAAAAGACCAATATTAATTAGTGATAAAGGAATATTAATTGGATTTAAAGAAGCGGAATGGAAAGATTTATTGTTAAGGTAGTGATTTAATGGGTTATAAAAATATCAAGATTATAAAATGTGATATAACTACATTAGAAGTAGATGCAATTGTTAATGCGGCAAATAATTCATTACTTGGTGGCGGAGGAGTTGATGGAGCAATTCATAATGCTGCAGGACCAAAACTATTAGAAGAATGTAGATTATTAAATGGCTGTAAAGATGGTGAAGCTAAAATAACAAAAGGATATAATTTAAAAGCAAAGTATGTTATTCATACAGTAGCTCCTAAATGGTATGATAATAGAATAGAAAATAAAGAAGAGTTATTAAGAAATTGTTATATTAATTCATATAAATTAGCTAAAGAAAATAATATAAAAACTATTGCTTTTCCTTGCATTGGAATGGGTGTATATGCATGTCCATTAGAAATAGGAACAAAAATATCAATAGAAGAAGCAATAAAAAATAATTCTAATTTTTATAAAATCTATTTAGTTTGTTTCGACGATAGAGAATATAATTATTACTTAGAATATTTTAATAAAATAAATAGTTAAATATATTTTATATAGGGAGTAAAATATGAAATATAATGAATTAAAAGAAATTTCAGATGAAATCGTATTATTATATAATAAGATTGCACTAGATAAAAATATAGAAATATATAATTATTCAGCACCGCATATAGCAAATTTTTCTAATACAGATAAAGTAATATCGATAATGGGAATAAATCCTAGTGTAGAAGAAAATAAAAGAAATATTACTTTTAATGAAGAATATGATGAAAATAGTTTTATAGAATGTAATAATGCTTTAGATTTATATTATGTACATAGAAATAATAAGTTTGATCAAGAGATTAATGAAAAGTTAAAGGAATATACTTGTAACTTTGCAAATAAACCATATACACAAATATGTGGAAGTGAAAATCTTCCGTTTAAAAAGTTATTAAAAATGCCTTGGCAAAAGTATGACGAAAAATTTATTAAAGAAAATTATAAAACTGAAAAAATAAACGAATATATTGAAATAATAAATAAAATCAAAGCAAAATATGATGAAGAATTATTTGAAGATAAATATTTGATATTTACTAATTTAATATATGTTTCTGATTTTAAACAAAATAGAATATCGAAAGTAATAGAAGATGAAAAACATAGACCGGAGTTTACTGATCTAATAAATAAGCTTTTGAATAAACAATTAGAATATTATAACATACAACTACTGATTGTTGCTAACAGCTATGCATCAAAATACTTGAGGAAATATATTTTAACTGAAGAAAATAATTGGAAAAGAAGTAGAAAATCAATTCATGCATACGAGAATTCTAAGACAAAAAAGGTTATTTATTTAACAGCAAGATATTTTGATAGAATGGATATTTTTTCGAAAGAATTATTTTATGAAGATTTGAAAAGTATAATAAATAAGTGAAATTTGATTAAAGAGAAAAAATAAATAGAATATATTGAGCTTTATCATATTCAACATATTCTATTTATTTTTTCTAAGGTTTACATACTTTACAAGGTTCTCTTCCTTCTGCAATTGCTTCCTTTAATGTTATTTTATGTCCGTTACCTTTTAAAGTACTACAACTTTCTCTATGATATTTTGTACCTGTATTTCCTATCCAAACAGTTTTAGAGTTTTTATCATTAGTAGATGTATTTATGTTTGATGGTTTAGATGTTGTAGTGGTTGATTTACTAGACGAAGAAGTAGAAGTCTTAGAAGATGTAGTAGTTTTTTTATTTATATTTTCTGATTTTTTAGATTGTTCTACAGTAGAATTATTGATTTTATTTTCTGAACTTTTATATGTTACATTATTATTGCTTACAGTATTAGTTTTTATATCGTTATCTATATCTGAAATTGATTTATTACGATATACATTATTAACAATGTTAGCTTCAGCCACAGAAGTTTCATCACTTTTACTTAAATTTATAAAGCCACCTATCAAAGCAATTATTATAATAACAAATAAGATATATTTAATATTATTTTTATTCATTTAAAATCCCCTCTTTAATAAATATATAGTTATTATATCATACTACAATAAAAAATAATATTGCTATAAATAAAAATTAAAAGTCCATCCCTTGCCACAAATCTTCTTCTCTCATTAACTTATCTAATCCATTAATAATCCACTTCTTATGCTTATTCCAATCTGGTGCAACCAAAAGATCCTTAGGAGCATCACCAGAAACTCTATGAATAACAATATCCTTACTAATATGAGTTAATATATATGCACAAGAATGTAAATAATCATCTAATTCTAGAGGGATATATTTATTTTCTAAATATAATTCTTCTAATTTTGTACCTTTGACAATATAACATGAATGAATTTTTAAACCCTGTATATTATGTTTATTTATAAATTGAACTGTATTTTGTATATCTTCCTTTGTTTCATTTGGAAGACCAACCATAATATGAGTAACAATATCAATGTTATATCTATTTAAAATTTCTACAGCTTTTGTAAAATCATTATTTGAATAACATCTATTGATTAATTTACCAGTCTCTTCATTAGCTGTTTGAAGACCAAGCTCAACAGAAACATAATATTTATCTGTATAGCTTTGTAAAAGTTTTACAATACCTTCATTAATGCAATCTGGTCTAGTAGCAACAGAAAGACCAACAATTCTATCATCAATAAGAGCAGAGTCATATTTTTTCTTTAAATTTTCTAAAGTATCATAAGTATTAGTAAAGTTTTGAAAATATACAATAAATTTATTAGCTCTTTTAGCTTTATAGCTATTAAAATAATTTCGTACTTGGTTAGAAATTGTATCTAAATGAATATGATCTCCAGAACCTTTTTCACTACAAAAAATGCACCCGTTAGTTCCTTTACTTCCATCTCTATTAGGACAAGTAAATCCTCCATCAATACATATTTTTAAAGTTCTTTCACCAAATTTATTTTTTAAATATTCATTTAAATGATTATATCTATTAATACTTTCCATGTTTATCCTCTTAATTTATATATTTAATGTAGAACCACTTAATGAGTGAATAATAATATCTTTCGTTTCCAATGTATCATCATTTATCTTATTTGTAGGAATAGAAACAGTTAAGATATACATATGATCATCAGAGACTTCAATAGTATTCCATACTCTATAAGCATAGTACTTAGAAAGAGTAATATCATAAGTAAGTAACTTTCTTGTAACAGATTTGTATGTAGAATCTGTTATATTAAAATTACTTACACTTCCATAGCCTAATTCATTTGGATAATTACGTATTTTATCTTCCAGTAAATGCAAGTAATCATCAGTAGAATAATTAGGGTAGTTACTAATATCTATTTCATAAATATATAATGATACATCTTCGTGGTTACCAGAATCTTTGCTAGCACTTACTGTAGAATATGTATTGCTACCGGCACTATGAGCATAACCACTAACTTGCCAATTACTTGGATATAGGCAGCCTACACAAAAATCGGTATAGTCATAATTATATATTAAAGAATTTAAATTACCTGAATTGGAATGACTATATGTTTGACCAGAAAAACGATTATTAGCATCTTTAAAATATACAACGAAATCTTTAATTTGATAATATGAATCATTTTCTTCATTAGACTGAGACTGTGTTTGACTTGATGAAATAATACTATTGATAGTTTGCTCTTTTCTTGAAAGTAAAGTATTATGAATTAATTCATTGTGAGCAGAATCATCAAAAGATTGAACTGAAGATTCATCACTTTTGGTTAAATTAATAATTAAAAATATACCGCCAATTGTAATGCAAATAACTATAACAATAGCTATTACAAAAATTGGCTTAGAAATTGGTTGCTCGTCCATAAAAAAATCCCCCTTTTATATACAAAAATATTATCATAAAACATAGGAAAAGTACAATATAAAATAAATAGTAAAAAGAATAAGTTTTATAAAAAAATGAAAACGGCCGCTCCTATGGGGAGCAGCCGTACCTAAGTATAAGGCTAATGCAACCTGTTAACTTAGGGTTTAGAAGGATGTGAGGTATGACTTACTTCAGTTCATGAGTCTCCACGAATTCATCGTGACCAACACGATAAACCATGTCGCCCTCAACGATGAGGTAGTCACCGACACAGAGCTTAGTCACAGGAGCGTCGCCGTTTTCGTCAGGCTCCATCCAGGAATCCACGCAGTACGTGATACCCTGATCATACATCTCCTGAGTAACCTCGATGCAGGTTCTGTCCTCTGCCGGAGTAGTAGCGACGATGAGATCCTTCTTCAGGCTCGCAAGCATATCTGCGAACAGAGTACGATCTTCATCATCTGTAATCTCCATCAGAAGAGCAGCGGCATTTTTCATGCCCTCGGCAGAGTTCGAACCGATGAACTGCTTGTCCTTGGCCTTATCGACCTTGTCGAACTTCCAGCAGTAGCAATCGGGACGGCCGTTCATAAGAACACGACCTTTGATGATACGCATGACGATCATGAACTTCGCCTCATCGTAGATGTTACCCAGAGGCTGTTCTTTGGTCACCACACACTGACGAAGCATAAGCCCCAGAAGTCCAAGATCATTCCACTTCGGGAAGATGATGTTTTTCAGTTCGAGCTTAGTGCAGGCACGCGGTGTGCCAAGCTCCATAATCCGATTGGTGATTTCCGTCTTGTTTGCTTTTTCCATAATCGATTTCCTCCTAAACTTGTTGTAGGGGTTGATAGTGTCATTAATAATTATATCACAATTTACATAAAAAGTAAAATCCTATTGATAAAAAATTAACTTTATGATATAAAATAGACATAAAAGTTTAATTAAATGGCAGAAATCAAGAGAAAAATAATTAAATTAAATGTAAAAATTTAAACTAATTATAAATATGGAGAAGCAAATGAAGAGGGAAGATTTAGATAATTACTTTATAAAAATGCCACAATTAATGCAATCTGGCAATCAAGATGAAATGCTACAAGTATTATTAAGTTTAGCAAGTGAAGAAATTAGAGAGGGATTTAAAGATAAAAAGTTAAAAGAATATAGTGTTGATGATGAAAAAAATTTATATGAAAATATAATGGAGCAAATTCAGCAAAGCGGGTTATATGAATATCTATTACAAAAAGGCTTACAAAAAGAATATACAAATATGGTAGAAGGAATGCTACTAGAAGATAGTGTAGTACCTGCTAATATTGCAGAGCAAATTATTAATAATGATGAATTATTAGGAGAAATAGATAATGTAATCGGATTAATAGAGAAAACTAGAGATGAACAATTTATAACTGCTTGCTTAGAAAATAGTAATCTTTCATTTGAATATAAAGATGTAATGAGACTGCTAAGCTTAGTAAAAGATGTGGATTGTATTAGAAGATGTATTCATAATCCAAAATTAGAATTAGATGAATACGATTTAATGAGAATAATACAATCAACAGAAAATCTAGATTTTATTAAAGAATGTGTAGAAGATAAAGGCTTAAATCTTTCATATGGTATCTTAGAAGAATTAATAGAATCAACAGGTGATGTAGAGTTTATAAAACAATGTATACATAATGATAATCTAGAACTATTAAGCAAACATAAGGCAAAACTAATAGAAAATATTAATGATAAAGACTATATTGAAGAATGTATATATGACAAAAGTTTAGAACTAGAACCTCAACATATACAAGACCTAATTATAGCAACAAAAGATAGAACATTTTTAGAAAAATGTTTAAAAGATCCAGAATTAAATCTTAATGACCGTACAAAAATAAATTTAATAAGATCAACGCAAGATCCAGAATTTATAAAGCAATGTATACAAGATAAAGAATTAGGAATAAACGAATCTATAGGAATAGTAAACTTAATTCAATTCACTAAAGATCCAGAGTTTATAAGACAATGTATATATGATGAACAATTCAGTAGCTATGATAGAGCGACTTTAATATTATCAACAAAAGATGTAGATTTCATTAAAAAAAGTTTAATAGATAAAAAGATAACAATAGATTCTTCTGATAAACCTAGAATAATTGCATTGCTAGACGATAAAGAATTCACAAAACAATGCTTGTTAGATGAAAAAATTGGTCTTAATTCTTCTGATAGAGCTAACTTAATAGAATTAACAAATGATAAAGAATTCGCAAAACAATGTTTATTAGATGAAAGAATTGGTCTTAATTCTTCTGATAAAACAAACATAATAGAATCAATAAACGATAAAGAATTTACTAAACAATGCTTAATAAGCGATACAATTGAACTTGATGCTATAGATGCATTGGAACTAATAGCACCATTAGAAACAAATGAAAAGATAGAAATATTAAATACTACTAAAAGAGAAACAACAGAAATATCAAAGAGTTTGAGAAGAAAAGGATATTTAGATATTCAAACAATTGAAGAAAACCTTGATATGGTTCTTCAGTGGGAAAATGTAACTGATATAAAGGGAAAATCACAAATCTTAGAAGAACTAATGTTAACAAATGAAGAAGTATTAAAAAATATTGATTTTAGATTATTAGATGAAAAATATATTGAAATATTCGGAAAAGATGGAATTAATTTTCTTTCCAGTTTTCCAGATATACAAGATCAAATATTAACATTAGAAGAAAATCAATTAAGGTCTTTTTTAGCAATACTAGAAGAAAGTAATATAGGTGAAAATGATAATGAATGGAAATATCTAGCAACTAGTATATTAGATAATATTTCAAGTTATGATGAGCTACTTAAAGATAGTAAAAATTTCACACAAGAAGATATAAAGAAAATTACAGCAATAATGCAAAATGGAAATACTTTTGATTTAAAAAGTATAGAAGACTTAAGAAATTATGAAAAAATAAAACAAGAAAAATGTGATGAATGGATTACTAGCTCAAGTGATATAGAAAAAAAGAGAGAAGCATTACTATATAAAGTTTTTGGGCAAAATATACAATATACTCAAAGAATTTTGAAAAGATATGGTGAAGATGTATCAGAAATTGAAGATGAAGATTTAAAAAGTTATATAATTGCATCAAAAGAAATAATGTCAATTCAAAATAGTGAAACAATAGATAGAATATATAAAGAAGTTCCAGAAATAGCTTTAGAAGATATAAATAAAGTAGCTATGGAAAGTGCTTTAGCAAACGAATATGGAAAACTATATAATAAAGGACTTCTAAAACCTGAAAACTTAGAGATGATTGAAGAAAATGTCTATGATGCTGGAACTGATTTTAATATAATAATGACTTCAATAGGAGCTTATCATCGTAATACAGGTATAAAAAACTATAAAGATGATTGGAATAGACCATCTTTAAAATCTCCACATGTTTGTTGTAGTTATATAAGAAATGATATGTTAGGTACAGCTCCAATAAGAGGTATTTGCTATGGATTTAGCGAAATGGAACAAAATTCATTACTAGAGAGTAATAGTCATGATGTGTTTAGTAATGCAACAGGGCTGACAAGTATAGCATATCGTGGTAGTAAATATTATTCTCCTGATGAGCAGATTAATAAAACAGTACGATATAACGAAATGGATTATTCTAGATTTCAAAATGGCCAAAAAAAGCAACCAGATTATATTTTGGTTTTTAAAGAAAAGGGAAAAATAGAATATTTAGAGGAAGCTAAACAAGCATCAGAAGATTGGGGAGGAATGCCAGTAGTTGTAGTAGACAGAGAAAAAGTCTTACAATCTGAAAAACAAAAATTAGATAATTTGTTAGAACAATATGAAGCTGGAGATAGTTCAGTAGCTAGAGAAATTTATTATAAAATAAGAAATAATAGAGTATCTAATAAATTATTTGCAAAAGATATTGATTTGGGAAAATTTAAGCCAAGAACAAAAAAACAAGAAAAAGTACAAGAAGTTGAACAAATAGGAGAAAGCAAAGTAACCAAAGAAGATCTACAACAAAATAGTGAGCAAATAACAGCTGATGAAAGAAAACAAGAAGTATCAAAAATGAAGCAATTATTACATAGAATTCAGTCTATTACAAGAGAAGAAAGAGAATAAAAAAATAATTAAAAGAAGGAGTATTACAAGATTGGAAGAAAAAAATAAAAAAGACAGTGTAAAAAAGTATGGCGAAAATGCTAGAAAAGTATTAGAAATAATTGATAAAGTTAAAAATGAAGAAAAAACAAAAGGAGAGAAATAATAGATGGTAGAAAATACAACCAAACAAGCATTGTCAGAAGTTTATGCTATAGTAAATCACTTTGATCATAGTTTGTTTGAAAAAATACCAAATAGCCTTATAAATTTTGTAAAAAACAATAGAGACATAAATTATCATGTAAATATAGATTTTACAAAAACAATAAATGAGCAAGAATTATTAAGAGAGACAAGAGTAATACTATCTTTAATGTATAGAGATTATATATGCTCGGAAGAAGAAAGAAAAGCAATAATTTTAAAAGATAGAAACGAATTAGAAAAGCAAGAAGAAATCCTAAGACAAAAATATGAAATAAATTTTAATAAGAGTAAAACGCCAATAAATGATGAAAACAGTGATAAGAAAAATGAACTAGTTCAGATAAAACAACAAACTTGGATTAAAAAATTAATATCAAGAATATTAAAAATTTTCAAAAGAAAAACTAAAAATTAGTAGGAGGTTAATATGTCTAAAAAAACTAAAATAATAATTATTGTTATATCAATCATTTTATTAATTGCAATACTTTGCATCGCAGGATATTTTGTAATAAGAAACATGAAAATAAATGAAAGTGTAGGAACAACATGGGGAGATACATATTATGCATATTTAAAAGAAATAAAAATGTCAGATAATAAAACTGAATATGGATTAGACCAAGATACAAATAATGTAACAATAGAGTTTATACAAGCATTTGAAGAAGAAGATCCAGTTATGGAAATAGCATATAATAAAGATGGAGCAGAATACTCAAATATATATTATATAAATGATTCAAAAACAGTAGAAAAGACTGAGCCAATAGCCGGAACTATAGAGTATTTATATAATATAGAAAAATCAAACTATTCATGGTATGTACATACAAAAGAAGAAAATGTTGAAAAATATCAAACAGTAAATAAAATAATAAATCAAGATGCAGAAAATGAAGAGTATTCTTTCGAGGAAAAAGATCTAGAAAGAAATGAAGCAAATATGAACATATCAGAATTTGATAAAATATTTATAACTACAGATGTAGAAGATAATTTAAAAAATGAAATTGATTTTAGTTCTGACGATTTAGACTTTAGAGAAATAGTGTCAAATGCAGTTAATGGATACAAAGAAGATAGTGAGCTTTTAACTGAGGAACTTAATCAAAACATAACTAATAGAGTAGAAGAAATTAAAAATGTAGAAAAAGAATTAGAAGAAAAAGAAAAGCTAGAGAAAGCAAAATTAACTAATGAAAATGTACAAACAAGAATAAGCAATAACTTAAAATGGTTTAAAGCAGGATACTTAGGATCTACATATGGATGGAGAGGAGTATATGAATATGTAGATGTATCAGGAAAAGTAAAACTTCCTGATGTTGATGAATTTATGATGGTTTATGAAGTAAAAGGAGCAACAAGTATACAAGGAATGAAAAATGAACTTACTAAATACATGACATCAGATGTAGTAAATAAGTTATCTCAAGATCCTAATTTTGATGCATATTTAGAAGAATATAAAGGTAAAGTTTATTGGATAACTGGAGGAATTGGAGACGGACCAATAATAGACGATACTAAAGCAGAAGTTATAAGCTCTGATGGAACAACATCAAAAGTAGTACTTGAAGAATATGATGGAATTTCAAATACAAAAATGGAGGAAATAACTCTAACTGTAAAATATGAAAATGATCAATACATGATAACAGATTATGATGTAGTTGATAAATTTTAATAAAAAAGTATGTGAAGATAGAAAAAATTCTATCTTCTTTTTTATGTTGCTTATCTGTTACTTAAAAATGAATGCAAAAAATCTTTTAAAAAACTTACAAAAATATTGACAAGCATATTAAAAATATTATATACTATGATAGTATAGGAGTTTTATCGGACGACGAGGTAAAACTTACGGAAACTCTTAAATGAAAACTAAGGGTGATTCAAATAAAAAAGTTAATTTTTGAGAATAAATTTTAACAAATAAACAGAAGAAGGTTAGTTGGTAATTTATAAAAAGTACCGACCTGCCTTTTTATTGCCGTTTTTTTATCGTTATGTAAATTTAGAAAGAAGAGGAATTGCTTCAATATTATTTACGGGAATAAGGGTTTAGAGAGCAGTAAACCAATAAAACTGTAAACATAATATTGATGACAAGAAGGACTTCTTTATAAATCATAAATATATATTTTAATTCTGCTTAATCTTTTTTAGGGGTGATTTTCTTTGGTAAAAGAAATTAAACACGAGAAATGCTCTCGTAAGACTTTTGCAAAAATCGGCGATTCAATCGAAATGCCAAATTTAATTAAAGTCCAAAAAGATTCATACGATTGGTTCGTAGAAGAAGGACTAGGAGAAATCTTAAGAGATATATCTCCAATAATTGATTATTCAGGAAACTTAATTCTAGAATTCCTAGATTATTACATGGAAGAAAAAACAAAATACACAGTAGAAGAAGCTAAAGAAAGAGATGCAACATATTCAACAAGATTACATGTAAAAGTAAGACTTATTAATCGTGAGACAGGAGAAATTAAAGAACAAGAAATTTATCTTGGAGATTTCCCACTTATGACAGATAGTGGTACTTTTATAATCAATGGTGCAGAAAGAGTTGTAGTAAGTCAGCTTGTTCGTTCACCAGGATGTTATTTTGATTCAAGTTATGACAAAACTGGAAAGAAAATATTTACATCAACAGTAATGCCATTAAGAGGTGCTTGGATAGAATATGAAACAGATGCAAATGATGTATTCTGGGCAAGAGTTGATAGAACAAGAAAAATACCTGTTACATCACTTCTTCGTGCAATAGGAGTAGTTACAGATGAACAGATATTAGAACTATTTGGAGAAGAACCAAAACTTACAGCAACAATACAAAAAGATCCAATAAAAACAGGAGAAGAAGCGTTAATTGAAATATATAAGAAGTTAAGACCTGGAGAACTTCCAACAGTTGATGCTGCTAGAAATTTATTTAATGGATTATTCTTTGATCCTAGAAGATATGACCTAGCTAAAGTAGGTAGATACAAATTTAACAAAAAATTAAGTCTAGCTACAAGAATTACAGGAAGGGTTGCTTTTGATACAATAGTTGATCCAGAAACAGGTGAAGTACTTGTGGAAAAAGACACTGTAATTTCTGAAGAGGTTGCAGAAAATATTCAAAACTCTGGAATTAACATGGTAGATGTTAAAGTAGATGATAAAAAAGTAAGAATTATAGGTAATGGAACAGTTAATATCCACAAATTCCTACCAAATGTAGATGTAAGTGATATTCATATTAAAGAATATGTAAATTACAATGTATTAAAATCAATCATAGATACAACTGAAGAAGATAAATTACATGATGTTATAAAAGAAAGATATGAAGAATTAGTTCCAAGACATGTAACAACAGAAGATATTATTGCTTCAATAAGTTACTTATTAAATTTAGATCATGGACTAGGAGTAATTGATGATATAGATCACTTAGGAAATAGACGTATTAGATGTGTTGGAGAACTACTTCAAAATCAATTTAGAATTGGTTTAACAAGACTTGAAAGAGTTGTTCGTGAAAGAATGACAATACAAGACTTAGACGTTGTAACACCACAAACATTAATTAATACAAAACCTATTACATCATCAATAAGAGAATTCTTTGGAAGCTCACAATTATCACAATTCATGGATCAAACAAACCCACTTTCTGAGCTTACACATAAAAGAAGAATTTCAGCATTAGGACCTGGAGGTCTTTCAAGAGAAAGAGCTGGATTCGAGGTTAGAGATATTCACTATACTCACTATGGTAGACTATGCCCAATAGAATCTCCAGAAGGACCTAACGTTGGACTTATTTCAGCACTTTCATCATTTGCTACAATAAACGAATATGGATTTATTGAAACTCCATATAGAAAAGTAGATCATGAAACTGGAAAAGTTACAGATGAAGTTGTATATATGCCAGCAGATGAAGAAGATAAATACATAATAGCTCAAGCATCTGAACCATTAGATAAAGATGGAAGATTTGTTAATGACAAAATAAAAGTAAGAATGAGAGAAGAAATTACAATGGTTGACAAATCACAAGTTGACTTTGTAGATGTTTCTCCAAAACAACTTGTATCTGTTGCAGCAGCAATGATTCCATTCGTAGAGCATGATGATGCTAAACGTTCTTTAATGGGTGCTAACATGCAACGTCAAGCAGTTCCACTTTTAATGCCAGAAACACCAATAGTTGGAACAGGTATTGAATATAGAGCTGCAAAAGATTCAGGAATAACAGTTACAGCAAAGAATGCAGGTGTTGTAGAAAAAGTAACTGGTGATGAAATTATAGTTAGAAATAACAAAGATGGATTAGATTCATACAAATTAAGAAAATTCAAAAGAACTAATGGTGGTACATGTATAAATCAAAGACCAGTAGTTTCTAGAGGAGAAAAAGTTAATGAAGGAGATATTCTAGCAGATGGACCTTCAACAAAAAACGGAGAAATGGCACTTGGTAGAAATGTTTTAATAGCATTTACTACTTGGGAAGGTTATAACTACGAAGATGCTGTTTTAATAAGTGAAAGACTTGTTAAAGAAGATGTATATACATCAATCCATATTGAAGAATATGATTGTGAATGTCGTGATACTAAACTTGGACCAGAAGAAATCACAAGAGATATACCAAATGTTGGTGATGATGTATTAAAAGATCTAGATGAAAATGGTATTATAAGAATTGGTGCAGAAGTAAGACCAGGAGATATATTAGTAGGTAAAGTTACTCCAAAAGGAGAAACAGAACTTACAGCAGAAGAAAGATTACTTCGTGCAATATTTGGAGAAAAAGCAAGAGAAGTTAGAGATACATCACTTCGTGTTCCACACGGAGAGCAAGGTACTATAGTAGATGTAAAAATATTTACTAGAGAAAATTCAGATGAATTAGGACCTGGTGTAAATCAAATAATTCGTTGCTATATAGCTCAAAAAAGAAAAATATCAGTTGGTGATAAAATGGCTGGACGTCATGGTAACAAAGGTGTTATTTCAAGAATATTACCAGAAGAAGATATGCCATTTATGCCAGATGGTACTCCAGTAGATATAGTTTTAAATCCACTTGGTGTTCCTTCTCGTATGAACTTGGGTCAAGTTCTAGAAGTTCACTTAGGAATGGCTGCAAAACTATTAGGCTGGAAAGTAGCTACACCAGTATTTGATGGTGCTACAGATGAAGAAATAAGAGCAATGTTTAGAAAAGCTGGATATTCAGAAGATGGAAAAACTGTGTTATATGATGGTAGAACAGGAGATCCATTTGATCATCCAGTAACAGTTGGTGTAATGTACATGTTAAAACTACATCACTTAGTTGATGATAAAATACATGCTCGTTCAACTGGACCATATTCACTTGTTACTCAACAGCCACTTGGAGGTAAAGCACAATTTGGTGGACAACGTTTTGGTGAGATGGAAGTTTGGGCATTAGAAGCATATGGTGCAGCATATACATTACAAGAAATGCTTACTGTTAAGTCAGATGATACAGTAGGACGTGTTAAGACATATGAAGCTATAGTTAAAGGAGAAAATGTTCCAGAACCAGGAGTTCCAGAAGGATTCAAAGTTCTTGTAAAAGAATTACAAGCTTTAGGACTAGATATTAGGTTATTATCACCTGACAATCAAGAGCTAGAGTTAAAAGAGAATATTGATGATGGAATAGACTTTAATATAGATGATAAAAAAGTTGGAGATAATGTTTTAGACACAAATGATTTAAACAACGGATATGAAGAAGAGGCTGTTGAAGCTGATGAAGAAGACGAAGATAATGAAACATTATTTGAAGAATTATCAGATGACGAAATAAAACTTGGAGATATAGATGAAGATAATCTATTAAGTGACGAAGACATAATAGATGACGAAGATGAAGATAAATAAAGGTAAGACCAAAATTTAACTGAATAGTTTCAAAAAGGATTTTTAAATTTAAATTAAGGAATTGTGCAGCAGTGTATAATTTAAAAATCCTCTAGAAACACATAAAATAAAATTCAAGGGGGCTAACCAATAGTGGACGAATTAGATATATTTGATAAAATCAAAATAGGTATAGCATCAGATGAAAAAATAAGAGAATGGTCTAAGGGTGAAGTAAAAAAACCAGAGACTATTAACTATAGAACATTAAAACCAGAAAGAGATGGATTATTCTGTGAAAGAATATTCGGACCTACAAAAGACTGGGAATGTCATTGTGGTAAATATAAAAGAGTAAGATATAAAGGAATAGTTTGTGATAGATGTGGTGTTGAAGTTACAAAAGCTAAAGTAAGACGTGAAAGAATGGGACATATTGAGCTTGCAGCACCAGTAGCACATATTTGGTATTTTAAAGGAATACCAAGTAGAATAGGACTTATGCTAGATGTATCACCAAGAAGCTTAGAAAGAGTAATATATTTTGCTTCATATATAGTACTTGATAAAGGTAAAACAACTTTAACAAAAGCTCAAGTTTTATCTGAAAAAGAATATCACGAAGCAGAAGAAAAATTTGGAAAAGGTTCTTTTAGAGCTGAAATGGGAGCTGAAGCTATAAGAGAATTACTAGCTGAAATCGATTTAGAAAAATTATCAGCAAAATTAAAGAAAGAATTAGAAAAAGCAAGTGAGCAAAAGAAGGCTAAACTTGTAAAAAGATTAGATACTGTAGAATCATTTAGATTATCAGGAAATAGACCTGAATGGATGGTTATGAGTGTTATTCCAGTTATTCCACCAGATTTAAGACCAATGGTTCAATTAGATGGTGGTAGATTTGCTACATCAGATTTAAATGATTTATACAGAAGAGTTATAAACAGAAATAACAGATTAAAAAGATTATTAGAATTAGGTGCACCAGAAATAATTGTAAGAAATGAAAAAAGAATGTTACAAGAATCTGTAGATGCCCTAATAGATAATGGAAGACGTGGAAGACCAGTAACAGGTGCTGGAAATAGACCACTTAAATCATTATCAGATTTATTAAAAGGAAAACAAGGTAGATTTAGACAAAACTTACTTGGAAAACGTGTTGACTATTCTGGACGTTCAGTTATAGTTGTTGGACCTGAACTTAAAATTTATCAATGCGGACTTCCAAAAGAAATGGCAGTTGAATTATTCAAACCATTTGTAATGAAAGAATTAGTTGGACGTGGAATAGCACATAATATTAAAAATGCAAAAAGAATGGTAGAAAGATTACGTCCAGAAGTATGGGATATATTAGAAGATGTTATAAAAGATCATCCTGTAATGTTAAACCGTGCACCTACACTTCATAGACTTGGTATTCAAGCATTCGAACCAGTTTTAGTTGAAGGTAGAGCAATAAAACTTCATCCATTAGTTTGTACAGCATTCAATGCTGACTTCGATGGTGACCAAATGGCTATTCACTTACCATTATCACCAGAAGCACAATCAGAAGCAAGATATTTAATGCTTTCTGTAAATAACTTATTAAAACCACAAGATGGTAAACCAGTTACAGTACCTACACAAGATATGATACTTGGTGCTTATTATCTTACAATGGAAGTTCCAGGAGAACCAGGAGAAGGTGGATACTATTCTTCTCCAGAAGAAGCTATAATGGCTAACTTTAATCATGACTTAGGAATGCATGCAATGATTAATGTTAGAATCACAAAAGAAATTGATGGAGTTAAAAAGAGTAAATTTGTAAAAACAACAGTTGGTAGATTAATATACAATGAAGGAATACCACAAGATTTAGGATTTGTTGATAGATCAGATCCAGAAAATGCATTTGAACCAGAATTAAACTTCACAGTAATGAAGAAAAATCTTGGAAAAATAATTGCAAAATCTATAAATAAACATGGATTAAGCAAAACAGCTGAACTTTTAGATTATATTAAAGCAACAGGATACAAATATTCTACAACTGCTGGTATTACAGTATCTGTGGATGATGTAAAAGTACCACCAGCTAAAAAACAAATATTAGCAGATGCTCAAAGTCAAGTTGATAATGTAACAAAACAATATAGACGTGGTTTAATAACAGATACAGAAAGATATAATTCTGTAATCAAAATCTGGGAAGAAGCAACAGATAAAGTTACAGATGCAATGAAAGATAATTTTGAAAAAATGAACCCAGTATATATGATGTCAGAATCTGGAGCTAGAGGTAACTTAAACCAATTAAGACAAATTGCAGGTATGCGTGGTCTTATGGCATCTACAACAGGTAAAACAGTTGAAATCCCTATTACATCATCATTCAGAGAGGGACTAGATGCTCTAGAATACTTCATTTCAGCCCATGGTGCTAGAAAAGGATTAGCAGATACAGCTTTAAGAACAGCTGACTCTGGTTACTTAACTAGAAGACTTGTTGATGTATCACAAGATATAATTGTTAGAGAACATGATTGTGGAACAACACATGGAATAGAAGTTTCTGATATTAAAGATGGAAATCAAGTAGTTGAAAAGATGGAAGAAAGATTACTTGGTAGATATCCATTAGAGGATATATATGATCCACAAACTAAAGAATTAATTGTGGATACAAATACATTAATTACAGAAAATATTGCTGATAGAATAGTAGCAGCAGGAATTAAGAGCGTTAAAGTTCGTTCTGTTCTTGAATGTAGAACAAAACATGGTGTTTGTGCTAAATGTTATGGAATGGGATTAGCAACTCGTGAAGAAGTAAATATAGGAGAATCAGTTGGTATTATAGCAGCACAATCAATCGGTGAGCCTGGTACACAGCTTACAATGAGAACTATCCACTCTGGTGGTGTTGCTGGTGTTGCAGATATTACACAAGGTCTTCCTAGAGTTGAGGAGCTATTTGAAGCTCGTAAACCAAAGGGACTTGCCATAATCTCAGAAATAGATGGTAAGGTAAGTATTTCAGATGACAAGAATAGAAAAGAAGTTGTTGTTACTGGAAAAGATGATAGTAAGAAATATACAATACCATTTGGTTCAAAACTTCGTGTAAGAGAAGGAGACGAAATTAAAGCAGGTGCTCCAATTACAGAAGGATCTATAAATCCAAATGAAATCTTAGCTATCAACGGACCAGATGGAGTTTACTTATATCTAGTACAAGAGGTACAAAAAGTATATAGAAATCAAGGTGTTGATATTAATGACAAACACGTTGAAGTAATAGCAAGACAAATGCTTAAGAAGGTAAGAGTAGAAGATAATGGAGATACACCATTATTTGCAGGATCTTTAGTTGACATATATGAGGTAGAAGACGAAAATGAAAAGGCTATAGCAGAAGGAAAGAGACCTGCTACATATAAACGTGTTCTACTTGGAATTACTAAAGCATCACTTGCAACAGAAAGCTTCTTATCAGCTGCATCATTCCAAGAAACAACAAGAGTTCTTACAGAAGCTGCAGTAAAGGGTAAAGTTGATGAATTAATTGGATTAAAAGAAAATGTTATCATAGGTAAACTAATTCCAGCAGGAACAGGTATGGCAGCATATAAAAATATCCATATTAATACAGAAAATCAAGAAGATGACGATGATATAGAAGAAACATCTGAAACAAAATAAAAATAATTAAATAAAACAGACATGGATTTTTATCTAATGTCTGTTTTTTATCGTATAAATTACTAAAAAGAGTAATGCTTTAAAATTATGTTACCTTGACAAAACATAGTAAAGAGAGTAAAATATATACTGTTAAAATGGAGGTTTTTATGAACCATAATAAAAAAGTATTACAAAAAATAGTATCAAAAACAAAAATATATTTAGCAATAATTGCTATTCTTTTAGTAGTAATATGTATATATAATCATGTACTAATTATACCATCAATAATTATATATATATTGCTTATTGGTTATGCTTATTGGACAAATAATAAAAGACAAGAAGAATTAAGTGAACATATAAAGAATCTAACATTTAGTTTAGACAAAGTAGCAAAAATAGCTTTAGTTAATTCTCCTTTTCCACTAGTAATAGCAGAAACAAATGGAAATTTAATATTTAGAAATACTAAGTTTAATCAAGAATTTGCAAATATTGATATAAATAATTATCTAACTAAAATATTAAATGATGTAAAATTAGAAATAAAAAATAATGATAGAAAAGAAAAAATAAATGATGAAATAAAAATTGGAAAGAAAACATATAAGCTTTATGGAGATTATATGCCTTTAAAAGATGAATACATTATCATAATCTATTTTATAGATGATACTAAATTAGTTGAACTTGAGACACTATTTGATAATAAAGATATTTATATAGGTCAAATAATGATAGATAATTATGAAGAAATAATTCAGAGAATACCAGATAATGAAAAAACGCAATTAATTGCAGAAATAGAAAAAGCTTTATATAATTGGGCATCTGAATTTAAAGGTGTAATTCTTAAATCTGAAAGAGATACTTTTGTATGTATGTTTGAAAAACAATATATGAAAGAAATAAAAGAAAGAAAATTTGATATTTTAGATAATATAAAAGACATACAACCATCTGATAGAATGCAATTTACATTAAGTATCGCTATTTCTAATGAAGGTACTAGTAATTTAGAAAAATATAAATCATCACAAGCGGCACTTGATATAGTTTTAGGTCGTGGTGGAGATCAAGCTGTTATTCATGAAAATGATAAGTATACATTTTTTGGAGGTAGAACTCAAGAACTAGAAAAGAGAACTAAAGTAAAAGCAAGAATTATATCACATGCATTAGAAGAAATGATAAGAGATTCTAGTAAAGTTCTAATAATGGGACATACGAATTCAGATATGGACTGTATTGGTGCAAGCATGGGAGTATATAGATTAGCTAAGGCTTTAGATAAAGATGCTTTTATTGTGTTAGATCCAAAAGGAGATAATTTAACAACATTCTTATCTGAAATAAAGAAAGATCAAAATTATGCAAATTTAATTCTAGAACCATCAAATGCTTTAAATGAAATAGACGATGATACTTTATTAATTGTGGTAGATACAAACAAGAAAAATTATGTAGAATCACAAGAAGTATTAGCAAAATGCAAAAAAATAGTGGTTATAGATCATCATAGGAGAAGTCCAGATTATATCGAGAATGCAACACTTACATTCCATGAAGTATATGCATCATCAGCATCAGAGCTTGTAACAGAACTTGTAGAATATGCACAAGAAGAAATTACTTTAACAAATTTAGAAGCAGAAGCTTTATATGCAGGAATTACAATGGATACTAAATCATTTACATTTAAAACTGGTGTTAGAACTTTTGAAGCAGCTGCATATTTACGTAAGTGTGGTGTTGATATAATTAAAGTAAAAAAATGGTTCCAAAGTGATTTAGAAACATACAACAAGATATCAAATATAATTGCAAATGCAGAACTAGTATATGATAGTATTGCAATTTCTAAATATGAAGAAGAAGATCCCGATGCAAATATCGTATGTGCAAAAGCAGCAGATGAATTACTTACAATTAGCAACATTACAGCTTCATTCGTACTTGGAAAAATGGGAGATAAAATTTGTATAAGTGGTCGTTCAATAGGAGATATAAATGTTCAAGTAATATTAGAAAAGCTTGGAGGCGGAGGACATATAACTCTAGCAGGTGCACAAATTGAAGGATTAGATATACAAGAAGCTAAAGAAGAATTAGTTAATAGAATTAATGAATATTTTAGTGAACAAATATAAATATAGAACAAAAAAGGAGGAAATCCGATGAAAGTTATTTTATTAGACAATATAAAAGGAGTAGGTAAAAAAGATGAAATAATTAATGCTAGTGATGGTTATGCACGTAATTATCTACTTCCAAAGAAACTAGCTGTAGAAGCTAATAGTGAAAATTTAAGCAAATTAAATAATAAAAAAGAGGCAGCAAATTATAGAAAAGATGTAGAAAAACAAAATGCAGAAGAACTAGCAAAAAAATTAAAAGGAATAATGCTTAAAATAAAAGTTAAAGCAGGAGAAAATGGAAAAATATTCGGGGGAGTAACAAGTAAGGAAATATCTGATAATTTAAAAAGCCAATATAATTTTATAGTTGATAAAAAGAAAATAGATTTAAAAGAAACTATAAAGACATTAGGAGAGTTTAATATAGATATTAAATTATTTGAAGGTGTTATTGCTAAGCTAAAGGTAGAAGTAATAAGCGAGTAAAATTTTGTTAAAGGAAGGCTGTAATAATGGAATTAGGAAAAATACCACCAAATGATACAGAAGCAGAACAAGCTGTAATAGGAAGTATGCTTACAGACAAAGATGCTGTTTCAGCAGCTATAGAAGTTTTAAAAGAAGAAGATTTTTATAGAGAAGATAATAAAATTATATATACAGCAATTTTGAATTTATATAACAGAAGTGAGCCAATAGATATAATTACATTAAAATCAGAATTATCATCTATGGGAAAACTTGATGCTGTTGGAGGATTAGAATATATTGCAGAACTTCCTGATAAAGTTCCAACTACATCAAATGTGGAACAATATATAAAAATAGTTGAGGAAAAATCAATATTAAGAAATTTAATTAAAACAGCAAATGATATTATAACTTTAGGTTATGATCCTACACAAGAAGTAGAGGCAATAATAGATAATTCTGAGAAGAAAATTTTTGAAGTTATGCAAAAAAAGAATCAAAAAGGATATAGCTCAATAAAAGATGTTTTAGTAGATACTTTTACAGAATTAGAACAATTATATAATAGAAAGCAACATATAACAGGTGTACCAACAGGATTTGCAGATTTAGATTTTAAAACAGCAGGACTTCATAAATCAGATTTAGTGTTGGTGGCTGCAAGACCTGCTATGGGAAAGTCAGCATTTGCTTTAAATATAGCAACAAATGCAGCAGTAAGGGCAAATGTGCCAGTTGCAATTTTTAGCTTGGAAATGTCAAAAGAACAGATGGTAAATAGAATTTTATGTTCTGAAGCTATGGTTGATAGTAATAAGGTAAGAACTGGAACATTAGAAGATGATGATTGGGCGAAACTTGCAGAAGCATCAGGAATACTTTCAGAATCACAAATATATATTGATGATACACCTGGTATATCGATAATGGAAATTAGAGCAAAGTGTAGAAAAATGAAACTTGAAAAAAATATAGGCTTAGTTGTAATTGACTATTTACAATTAGTACAGGGAAGTGGAAAAAGAGGTTCAAGTCGTGAACAAGAAATTGCAGAAATAAGTAGATCTTTAAAAATCTTAGCAAAAGAGATAGAAGTTCCTGTAATCGCGTTATCGCAATTATCAAGAGCCCCAGAACAAAGACCTGATCATAGACCGATGCTTTCAGACCTTCGTGAATCTGGTTCAATAGAGCAAGATGCTGATATTGTAATGTTTCTTTATAGGGATGATTACTATAATGAGGATAGTGAAAAGAAAAATATTGCAGAAGTAATTTTAGCAAAGCATAGAGCTGGTTCTACAGGAACAGTAGAATTATTATGGCTTGGTAATTATACAAAATTTGCAAACATTGATAAATATAGAGAATAATATAAAGTATTAAAAAAGTAATAAAAATTAATAAATAAAACATGAGAAACCCCAAAGGCACGGCCTTCGGGGTTTCTATGGAACTATTGGTTATTCTACGCCTTCGTCTACATCAGTGAAGAAGTCGCCAGCTGCATAATATGTAAGGACAGTCTCGATAAACCGATCCCAATCCCAACCATACAGTCCGGCAAGCAGTCTTGCAGGGCACTCCTTGCCGCTCCAGTACTTGTGGGGAACAACATGCTCAATTGGAATGTCGTACATCCACATAAGGGTTGCGGTAAGTTTTGCCTGATTATCAATTGCTTTATCAAAGTCGATATTGACATTGACTAAGCGCTCGATAGCAATACTGCTGTTTCCTTCTGTACTGCCACTGTGTGCGGTGCGAACCCAGGTAGGAAGAAATTGCCAAACCTGATCATCACCACAAAGAAAGTGGTAGCCGTATCTTGGGTCACCTTTGGGGTGTTCCAAGAGGTCGATGTAGTGATTAGCGTCCTTCTCGGGCTCTTTTTTCTCCAAGCCCAAGGAGGTCTCATGCACAGTGATATACTGTGGAATGTTTTTTCCATCCTCCCGAGGTACTACCAAGGGAAGACGGCACTCATTCCGCTCTAAGATGTGCTTCGTAATTTTCATAACCTATTCCTCCATTTAATTTAATTAAGCACAAGGCTTAGTTAAATTATACAAAAATAAACATATTATGTCAAACTATTGAAAAACTGAATAGTTTATGATAATATAGTCAAATAGCTAAGAGGTGAAAAAATGTTAGAAGAAAAAGTATTAAATACAATTAATAAATATAATATGATTAATAATGGAGATAAAGTTGTAATAGGAGTATCAGGAGGACCTGATTCAATGACTCTTTTAAATATACTTAATAATTTAAAAGAAAAATTGAATATAGAAATATATGTTGCACATATTAATCATATGATAAGAAAAGAAGCAGACGAGGAAACTAAATTTGTACAAGAATTTTGCAATAAAATTGGAGTTAAGTTTTATTTAAAGAAAATAGATGTTGAATCTGAGGCTAAAAAATTAAAAATAGGCACAGAAGAAGCTGGTAGAAATATTAGATATGAATTTTTTAATGAGGTATTAGATAAAGTAAAAGGTAATAAAATTGCTACTGCACATAACAGTAATGATAATGCAGAAACAGTCCTTATGAATATTATCAGAGGAACATCCGTATCTGGACTTAAAGGAATAGAGAAAGTAAGAGAAAATAAATACATAAGGCCAATAATAGAATGTAACAGAAGTGAAATTGAAGAATATTGTAAAGAACAGAGATTAGATCCAAAATACGATAAAACAAATCTTGAAAATATTTATACCAGAAATAAGATAAGAAATTTATTAATACCATTTATAGAAAAAGAATTTAATCCAAACATAATAGAAGGAATTAATAGATTATCAAACATTGCATATGAAGAAGAAGAATATATTAACAAAATTGTGAAAAAAGAATTTAAAAGATTATTAATTTGTGTAAATAAAGATGAAAAAGAATGTAAAAATGAAATTATATTAAATATGAAAGAATTTAATTTATTAGACAATGTAATAAAATCAAAATTAGTATTATATACTATATCAAAGGTAGCCGGAAGTGCTACGGGAATAGAAAAAGTACATGTTGATGATATTATTAAACTATGTAAAAACAATATTGGAAATAAATTTTTAATACCTAAAAAGGGAATTAAAGTATATGTGAAGAAAGGAAAAATTTTTTTTATCGCCTAAGTTAACGTTCCGTAATAGTGTTGATTTCAAAGAAAAAAACTTTTGAGAAAAGCCTTGAATTACGAAAAGTTATATGGTATATTTCAAAAGTGAAGTTTAAATTATGAGCTAAATTTAAATTATATTTTAATTGAAAATTAATAAAATTAAAGAGGAGGAAAAATAATTTTGAAAAGTGGAATAAAAACATTAGCAATGTGGTTAATAGTAGGAATTATTTTTATCGTATTATTAACAGCTGTGCTAGACAATAGTAATAATGAATTATCATATTCAGAATTGATTTCTAATATAGCAGAAGGAAAAGTAACTGAGGTTGAAATATCATCAGATGGAACAAGTGCTGAAGTCACACTAAAAAATGAAAACTTTCCAAAACAAGTAAATATTCCAAGTATAGATAATTTAATGGAAAATTTACAAGATAATATGAAAGCTAATAATATAAAAGTTACAAGTGCTTCTGAATCTTTGTTTATGTTTATATTAAGTTTAATTACTCCATTTGGAATATTAATAATATTCTTAATTTTCTGGTTTATGTTTATGACAGGTAGCCAAGGAAATAGTGGAAATAAAACTATGTCTTTTGGAAAGAGTAGAGCAAGAATGCTTAGCCCAACTGATAAAAATAAAGTCACATTTGATGATGTGGCTGGTGTAGACGAGGAAAAAGAAGAGCTAGAGGAAATAGTAGAATTTTTAAAGAACCCAAAGAAATTTACAGATATGGGAGCAAGAATTCCAAAAGGTGTTTTACTTGTTGGTCAACCAGGAACAGGAAAAACTCTTCTTGCAAAAGCTGTTGCAGGAGAAGCAGGAGTTCCATTCTTTATAATAAGTGGATCTGATTTCGTAGAGATGTTTGTTGGTGTTGGTGCATCTAGAGTAAGAGATTTATTTGATGAAGCAAAGAAAAAAGCTCCATGTATCATATTCATAGATGAAATCGATGCTGTTGGTCGTCAAAGAGGAGCAGGTCTTGGTGGAGGTCATGACGAAAGAGAGCAAACTCTTAACCAATTATTAGTTGAGATGGATGGTTTCTCAGCAAATGAAGGTGTTATAGTTTTAGCTGCAACAAATAGACCAGATGTACTTGATAAAGCTTTATTAAGACCAGGGAGATTTGATAGACAAATAGTTGTATCAAGCCCAGATGTAAAAGCAAGAGAACAAATATTAGAAGTTCATAGCAGAAAGAAAAAATTATCAATAGATGTAGATTTAAAAACAATTGCAAAAAATACTTCAGGATTTTCAGGAGCAGATCTAGAAAATGTATTAAATGAAGCTGCACTTTTAGCAGCTAGAAGAAATTTAAGAGAAATAGGTATGCAAGAAATTGAAGATGCAATGGTTAAAGTAACAATGGGACCAGAGAAGAGAACAAGAGTAAGAAGTGATAAGGAACAAAAACTTGTTGCTTACCATGAAGCAGGTCATGCTGTTGTAAGTAGATTTTTACCAACACAAGACCCTGTACACCAAATATCTATTGTTCCAAGAGGAATGGCTGGTGGATATACAATGTATAGACCAACAGAAGATAAATCATTTATGTCTAGAACAGAAATGATAGAAAATATTGTATCATTACTTGGTGGTAGAGTTGCAGAAAAATTAATTTTAGATGATATTTCAACTGGTGCAAGCAATGATATAGAAAGAGCAACAAAAATTGCAAGAGCAATGGTTACAAAATATGGTATGAGCGAGAGAGTAGGAACAATAACTCTTGGTCAAAATCAAGAAGAAGTATTCTTAGGAAGAGATTTTGCTCAAGCTAAAGAATATTCTGAAGAGACTGCAGGAATCATAGATGAAGAAGTAAAGAATATTATAGATGCTGCTTATAAAAAAGCAGAATCAATCTTAAGAGAACATATAGATAAGCTTCATAGTGTTGCAGGAGTTTTACTTGAAAAAGAAAAAATTGATGGTGATGAATTTGATGCAATATTTAATAGCTAAATTATAAAAATAAATATCTTAAAAATTCTCAGAAAGAAATGTGAACTTTCTGAGAATTTTTTTAGGCAAGTATTGATTTTTTTTAGTCTCTAATATACAATATTAGACATAAAATAGGATAATTATGTAAAAAACAATCTAAAGAAGAGTAGGTGTAAAATTGGAAAAAAACAATAAACACAATGTATATAAATTTAAGAAGAATAATAAGAAAAGAAAAAATAATTTAAGAAAGAATAGAGTAAATGCAAATTTACATTCTATTCCAAGTTCAAATTCTAGTAGAGTTAAAAAAATATTGTCAATTAATGATAGATTAAAAAGAATATTACTAATATTTTTCTTTATATTTATTCTGCTAATAGTTAGATTAGGATGGATTCAATTAGTACAAGGTGCTGATTTGAAAGAAAAAATGTATAGACAACTTACTACTAGTAAAACAATAAGTCCTAAAAGAGGAACAATATATGATTCTACAGGTAAGGCTTTGGCTATAAGTGCTCAGGTGGATACTGTAAGTATTGATCCAACTAAAATTGTAGTAAGTGATGAAGATGAAAAGAAAGAAGAAGCATTAACAAAAGCATTAAAGGAAAAAGTAGCAAAAGCTTTTTCAGATATATTTGAATTAGATTATGAAGAAACATTAGAAAAAGTTTCTAGTACTTCTACTAATGTTACAATAGCAAAAAAAGTGGAAAATGATAAAATAGAAGAATTAGAAAAATGGATGGAAGAAAATGACATATATAGTGGTATAAATATAGATGAGGATACAAAAAGATATTATCCATATGATAATTTAGCATCTAATTTAATAGGCTTTTGTGGAACAGATAACCAAGGTTTATGGGGATTAGAGCTAAAATGGAACAATATTCTAACAGGAACACCAGGAAAAGTAACATCAGCTCAAGATGCTGTTCAAGATTTTATACCATATGAGAATAGTACATATATAGCACCACAAAATGGTAATGACATTACATTAACAATAGATGCCAATATTCAAAGTATTGCTGAAAAATATTTAAAACAAGCTTGTGAAGAAAATCCAGAAAATGATGGTGGAAATGTAATTATAATGAATCCAAATACTGGAGATATATTGGCAATGGCTACATATCCAGATTACAATCTTAATGATCCATATACATTGGACTATATTCCGGAAAAAACATGGAAAAAAATGTCTGATGAAGAAAAATATGAAAAGCAACAACAAACATGGAGTAATAGAGCAGTTTCTTCAACATATGAACCAGGCTCTGTATTTAAAATTGTTACTGCAGCAGCAGGATTAGAAGAGGGAATTGTTGAAACAGATAAAGAAAATGTATTTTCTTGCAAAGGCTATGAAGAAATATCAGGAGTCAGAATGTATTGCTCTGATAGATATGGACATGGAAAGCAAAGTTTAAGAGAAGCATTAAAAAATTCTTGTAACCCAGCTTTTATGCAATTAGGACAAAAAATTGGTGCATCTACATTATATAGATATTATGATGCATTCGGTTTCTTTAACACAACAGGATATGCAGACATAGATGGAACAGGAAGCTCAGGAGAAGCCACAGGATATTTCTGGGATTTGAAAAATGTGGGGGATATAGAGCTTGCAACAATGTCATTTGGACAGAGATTTAGAATAACACCTCTACAAATGATAAGTGCAGTTTCAGCAGTAGCAAATGACGGTGTATTAATGAAGCCAAGAATTGCAAAAGAAATAAAAAATACTGATACAGGTGCTGTAACTACAATTGAAACTGAGGAAGTTAGACAAGTTGTATCAGAAGAAACATCTGATAAATTATTAGATATGCTAGAATCCGTTGTTGATAGTGGAACAGGAAAATATGCTCAAGTTAAAGGGTATAGCATAGCTGGAAAAACAGGTACATCAGAGCCTGATTATGCTGATGAAGATGCAGGATTTGTTGCTTCATTTGCAGCAATTTCACCAGTAGAAAGTCCAGAAGTAGTAGTATTAGTTACTCTATACGGATTGCCATATTCAGAAAATCATAGTGGTAGTACAGTAGCAGCACCAGTTGTTTCAAGAATATTATCAGAAGTATTACCATATTTAGGAATACCTTCTGAATCAAATGAAACAGATTCAAATGCAGAGACAATAACATTAAAAAATGTGAAAAACAAAACAGTTGCTGAAGCTAGAAAAATATTGGAAAAACAAGGATTTGTTTGTGAAATTTCAGGAAATGATGATGATATTGTTAGTGAACAAATGCCTGTAGCAGGAACATCATTGCTAGAAGATTCAATAGTAAAATTATATACAGAAGATAGTAATTCTAGAGTATCACAAACTGTTCCAGACTTAAAAGGAATGAGTTTGTCTGAAGCAAAGGTTGCACTAAAAAATAAGAATTTAAATATAAAATACACAGGAAGCGGAAAAGTTATAAGTCAAGGAATTACAGCTGGAACGTCAGTAGAAGAAGGAACTGTAATAGATGTTGTTCTTCAAACTGAAGTACAAGAATAATATAGATAGGAGAAAATTATATGCCAAGTAGTTTAGAAGAAACTAAATTTATATTAAACAAGTATAAAATTACAGCCAATAAAAGTTTAGGACAAAACTTTTTGATAGATGATGAAGTTATAAATAATATTATAAAAGCATCAAATATAAACAAGGAAGATCTAGTAATTGAAATAGGACCTGGACTTGGAACACTTACTTCTAAACTACTTGAAAATGCAGGAAAAGTAATAGCAATAGAATTAGACAAAAAAATGATTACAATACTTGAAGATAGATTTAGATTATATAATAATTTTAAGTTATTAAATGAAGATATATTAAAAGTAGATTTAAATAAATTAATAGAAGAAAACAAAGAAAAAATAAAAAATGTAAAAATAGTAGCTAATTTACCATATTATATAACTACTCCTATAATTATGAAATTATTAGAAGACAGATTAAATATCGATAGTATAACTGTAATGGTACAGAAGGAAGTTGCTGATAGAATAACAGCAAAACCAGGAAATAAACTTTCTGGAGCTATAACATATAGTGTAGATTATTATGCTGAAGCAAAAGAAATAGTTTTTGTTAGTAAAAATAGTTTTATACCAGCTCCAGAAGTAGATTCAGAAGTAATAAAATTAACAATACGTGATAAAGCTAAAGTTGATTTATTAAGTGAAGATATGTTTTTTAAAGTAATTAAAGCAAGTTTTATGCAAAGAAGAAAAACTTTAATAAATGGATTATTAAACTCGGGAATTATTAATGATAAAGAAAAGATAAAAGAGATATTTAAAGAAATAGGTTTAGAGGAAAATATACGAGGAGAAAAATTAACTTTACAAGAATTTGCAAATTTATCTAATTCTATATATAAAACTATTTCAAAAAATTAAAAAATATGGTATAATAATTATATATGTAAGATATTATGAAAAGGAGGTATTAAATTGAATCAGATTTTAGTTACTGAAAAAGTTTATGTAACACCAGAACTAAAAAGAAAAAAGAAACTATATAAAATAGAATTCTTTTTATCTATTCTTTTAGTATGCCTACTTTCTTCATATTACATATATGCTGAATATGATAGAAATAAAACTGAAGAAGTTTCACAAGAAATTTTATCTCAAGTAAAACAAGATGATACAACAAAGTCTTCTGAGCAAGATCCGATAATTATTGTTTTAAGTGAGAATGAAGCAGATAAAAAAGATGAGGATGAAGATAAAATTGAAAGAACAACAAATACAACAACAACTGTAAATGGTGTTGAGTATTCTACTGAATCATTTATATCGATTCCTAAAATAGGAATTAGTTATCCTGTATTAACAGAAACATCTGATGAATTATTAGAAGTATCAGTTAATAAATATTGGGGACCAGCTCCAAATGAGGTAGGTAATTATTGTATAGTTGGACATAACTATAGAAATGGTAAGATGTTTGGAAAATTGTCAGAACTAGAAGATGGAGATATAGTTAATTTGGAAGATACATCAGGTAGAACTTTAAGATATGAAGTGTATAGAAAATATGTAGTAGAACCTACAGATACAAGATGTACGAGCCAATTAACGAACGGTAGAAAAGAATTAACTTTAATAACATGTACAAATTATGGAACACAAAGATTAGTAGTTAAATGTAGAGAAATGTAAAATTTATAAAAAAATACATAAATACATAAAAAAACTTTAAGATTTAATCTTAAAGTTTTTTATTATATAGAATATAATATATTAATTTAGTTCATTTTTTATAGTCTCAATTAAATTTGGCATATCGATTTCTTCATTGGCAAATTGTTTGAATAGTGAAACATCTTCATCTGAAATTGACATTCCTTCTATTGCTAAATCATTTTTAATATTATCTATATCAAAATTAAATATTTCTTCATTAAACATTTTTCTATCCTCCAATAATATATTTATTTTCAAAATGCCATAACTATCCTATATATCTATTATACCACAAAATTGCAGAAAAGTCCAGTTTTTAGCACTTTTTAAGAGTATTTTTAAGTGAAAAATAATGATATTTATTGCTTTTCTAAACATATATTAATTAGTTTTTCTAGATCATTTGTATCAGCGATAGATTTGACACTAGCATTGAAAAAATCTTTGGGATCTACTTTTTTTAGATTTAGAATATATTTATTTTTTAAAGCTAGTTCTCGTATGAATTCTCTAATAGTTCTTCCATTACCTTCTCTAAAAGGGTGTAGAACATTTAGTTCTGAAATATAATATGCTAATCTTTTAGCTATGATATCTTGTGAATAATTTTCTAAATAATTCTCATTTTTTAATATATCTAATAATTTATCTAGTTCACTTTCAATGAATTGCCATTCTGCAAATCTAAAAACACCTTTTCCAATGTTTTCAGTTCTAAAAATACCCGCAAAAGGGTAAATGTCTTCAAATAAATATTTATGAATATCTTTAATATGCTGAGAGTTAAAAGTACCTATAATTCCTTTTTGACGTAATGCTAATAATTTGGCAGCAGTAATTTTGGCTTCATATTTTTGTAGTAAAGTATTATCTTTTAAATCTAATTTATTTATTAATATGTCTGTATTTGGATAGCAATATATTGAGTGTCTATTTTCATATAAATCTTCTCCCATAAAATCACCACACACATTATAACATATAATATAAAAATAATATATAAGATAATATAGTTATTTTTATTATGATGTGGTAAACTATATAAAAATATAGATTATAAATTGATAATTAATAACGAAAAGAGTGATAACGTGAGATTAGTATCAATACCTAGAGAAAAATATGATAATTATAGGCTTGATCTTATTTTTAACAGCTATAAATGGGATCCACAATTTTTTGATAATAATACTGTAGCAAAATATGCTTTAGTACTTACCAATAAAGAGCATAGAGAAGTAGAAAAATTAACAGAAAGACTTGATCAAGAAACTAGAAAAGCTGAAGAATTTTTAAATAAAAATTTGAAATTAGCTAAACCATTGGTTTTAAATAAAAAAATAAATAATGAAATAAAAAGAATGAAAAATTATAATCCAGATACACATATTAGACTTATGAGATTTGATTTTCATCAGACAATAGAAAATAAATGGGTAGTAAGTGAAGTAAATAGTGACGTGCCTGGAGGATTTGCAGAAAGTTCAATAATGCCACAAATTGCTATTAATACATTAAATCAAAAAGATAAATATTGGTATAAAAATTTTGGTGATATATTAACTAATGCTATTAGAGAAAAAGTTGTACAAAATGGAAGAATAATGCTTGTTCATTGTACATCATATAGTGACGATAGACAAGTTATGCAATTTTTAGGAGATAAATTAAGTGCAATGGGATTTAATGTTATATATGCAGCTGCAGATCATTTGCGATTTAAAAATAATGAGGCGTACAGTATTCTTGATGGAAATGAAGGAAAAGTTGATGGAATATTTAGATTTACTCCATTAGAATGGTTAATAGATATTAAACCAAAACATTGGGAAGGATATTTTGATACCATAACTCCATCTTGTAATCATCCAATTGCAATATTTGCACAAACAAAAAGATTTCCGTTTTGTTGGGATAGTTTAGAAAAATATGGTATAAAATTATCAACTTGGAGGAAACTACTGCCAGAAACAATAGAAGTTAAGAATTCAAAGAATAGAGAAGGATTTATATATAAACCTGCATATGGTAGAGTAGGAGAGAAAATTTCAATAAAAGAAGCGTGTAAAGATGATGAGTATAAAATAATACTTAATGACGTAAAAACACATCAAGATAAATATTTGGCACAAAGGAAATTTAATAGTAAGCCATTAATAAGTGAAAATGGTGAAAGCTATCATGTATGTTTGGGATCATATAGTGTAGATGGAAAACATGCAGGGTATTATGGAAGAATAAGCAAGCTCCCACGTATAGATTCAAACGCAGCAGATATACCAGTATTAATCGAAAGGGGTCTGGAAAATGAAAGGTAGGGATATATTTAAAATATGGGCTCCTACAGGTGCAAAATGGGTTGATTGGGTTAGACCAGTACCATTTGTAGGGATTGATGATAATTTTAGAACATATCAGTTAAATGATTTTATAATAACAGATATAACATATATAAATAAACTAATACCAAATACAGCAATAATAATCGATCTTCCTGGTAATGCTAGCATTAAAGAAGGAATAGCAGTTTCAAAAAAAGGTTATAGACCAATACCTATATTTAATGGAACAGATGAGCAAAAAGGATCAAAGGCAACTGTAGATAACAAGATAGTTAAGCTAGGATTAATTAAAGGAGCTATAGAATTAGAAAGAATTAATATAAGAAATGATGCACCACCCGCTTTTTTATTAAATACTGATCGTATGAATAGATTTAAAATGGATGTTTCAATTTTTGATAATAGTTGGGATATATATGCACAAGATCTTCCATCAGCAGAATATTTTTTACAAAATGGAATTGATAAAATAATAATAAGATCAGAAATCATACAAAAAGATTTAAATAAAATTTTATATAAATTTCAAAAAAAAGGAATAAAAATATTGTTTACTGATGGATATGAGGAACCTAAAAATGTAAAATTAAAGAAACCTCATACAAAATCAATTGATGAGATATAGAAGGAGCAAATATATGATAAAGTTTGATGGTAAAATTGTACAATTTGGTTTTGGGGCAGTTGGTAAAAGCTTTTATGAAAAAATAAAAAAAGAAATAAAATTTAATGAGAATAAATATTATGTAATAACAGCTAATCAAGATGAATATAAAGCATATATAAATTTAGGAGGAATGGTAGAAAACTTTATTACAATTGAAGTCACTAAAGATAATTATCAAAAAGTGTTTGAAAGGTACTTAAATGAAGGAGATTTATTAATAGATTTTGCTGATACAGTAGGTACAAAAGATATATGTAGTTGGTGTGCTGAGAATAATATCATGTATATTAATACAGGTGAGGCTGATTGGCCTGAAAATTGGTATAGCATTTTAAATGAAAATTTAAAAAAAAGTGGGTTAAAAGAAAGATATCATAATAATAAAAAAGTTAATAAATACCCAATTGTTTTGCAACATGGAAATAATCCAGGATTAGTTTCTCATTTTGTAAAAGCTGGGATTGAATATATTATAAATAAACAATATAAAAAAGATAAAAAATTAAAAGAACTAATAGCAAACAATAAATTTAACGAAGTGGCTAGAATACTGGGCATAAAAATGATACATGTAAATGATATTGATTTACAAGAAATAAATGATGAATACAAAGATAATACTTTATATAACACATGGTGCATTGATTCTTTTTTCTTTGAAATGCTTAGTGAAGCTACATTTGACATAGGAACACATGAAAATATTAATTATGAAAATGAGTGTAAATTAATAGATTATAATAATGGTTTTTTAGAATTTAATAAATTGGCAGTAAATAAAAAATGTCGTACATATTATCCAAATGGAGAATTTGAGGGATTTTTAGTACCACATGAGGAAACAATAACAATTGCTAAAAGCTTAGAAGTAAAAAATGATAAAGGCGTGGCTTATCGTCCTTCTGTTATGTTCATATATTCTCCTTGTGAATTTGCAAGAAAGTATTTTAATAAAGCAAAAGTAAATGAATATCCATATCCAGATCCAAACAAACCAGCAGATTGTGAAAATGAAAATGGACAGACTATTGTTAGAGGCTATGTTTACCCTAAAAATTCAGAAATTGTATATAAGGAAAAAATAAAATCAGGAACTGAATATGTTGGTGTATTAATTATTGGAGAAAATTTTGATCCGGTTTGGGTAGGAAATAGAATTGAAATGTCATTCTTATATAAGAATCCTAAAGAATCATATTGGCAAACACCTACAATTACTCCTGTGGCAATGTCAGCTTTAGCAGCAGTTTGTTGGATGATAAAAAATAAAGATAAAGGAGATATTTATTTTCCAGATGATATAAATGACTATAAATATATAATAAAAATTGCTGAGAAATATATTTCAAAAACTATATATAGAACATTTGATAAAAATACTTTAGAAGAAAGTTTAAAAATTAATTTTTCTAATTTACAGTCTAAAGATCTATTTATTTAATAATAAAGGAATGAATTTTAGTAAATTACTAAATTCATTCCTTTTAATATTAAAATTTTAATGACCGCCTCCGGCCACCGCCGCCGCCGCGGCCTCCTCCGCCATATCCACTGTGACCACTAAAGCCACCATATCCGCCACTTCTAGCAATATGTGAAGCATGGTGTGTTGCAGTTCTAAATGAACGACAACTATAATGGAAATTTCTAGAGCTATAATAAGGATTGCTAAGCATTGGACTCATGTTCATATCAGGACATCTAATCTTTAAAGCAGCAATAACTTTTTCAGAAATTCCAAATGCTGTTGCATATACTAAATATTGTTCCCATAAAGGTAATTCTATTATTGTACGTTCATTCATTAGAGTTTCACTATTTAAAAAGTTATATAATCCTCTCCACTTAGCATATTCATCTTCACCAAATTGTGTAAGTAAAACATAATTTCTAGATAATTTTCTAAGATAAAGAGAACCTATGAAAAATGCTATACCTAAAATAAAATATGAACCAAAAGCTAAATCAAAATGAGTCTGATAAGATAAGAAATTTACTAATGTTACAAGTAAAACACCTATTATTCCAAACATTGTAGAAAGAGATTGAGTTTGTAATCTTGGTTCTTTATAGTTTGCTTTTTGGAAGTATTTTTCAGTTACGCCTATATTAATTATTGAATTTTCAATGTTTTTAACAAATGTATAAGTATTTTCATAATCAGAAGAAACTTTTGATTGGAAGCTTGACATTGTTATTTCATTTCCAAGAGAATGTCTTACTATTAAATTAAAATATTGTTCCTCTGAAGGTGTAAGTGGTTCTAATTTTTTCTCATTTAGCATGTTTGAGTCTAATGCTTCAGATGTATTATTATTCTCATTTATATTAGTAGATATAGAGAAGACTATTGGTGCTTGTTTATATTTAACAATTATTTTTACATTACTTGATATCCAGTCTTTTTGAGAGTCTACTCTATCTAGTTCAATATAACCTTTACGAACTAAACTTAGCATTATTGATGAATAACCATCTATATCCTCAGTTTTCTTATGAGGTTTGTGCTTACAAAAGACTAGATTAGAAGCAAATATTGGATCAAGATTACTAGGAATCTCTCTAAAATAATCTACTTGTATTGTAGGTTTATAAAAATTATGTTTTTGCCTTATTTGCTTATCTTTTCTTGAAAGATAAATTATTAATAAAATAACTCCTACTAAAGATAGTGATAGTACTATAAATTTAAGGCCTATGTATTTATCTTTAGTTTGATCATAGTCTGTTTGTTCTTGCCTTAGTTCGTCTAATGCAGGATCATTATAGTAATAATTTCTTGATGCATAATCAGTAAATTTATGCTTATCTGCTCCAAATGAAACTAATGTAAATTCGATATATTCATTATATGGTTTGAATTTTAATTCTGATTCATCTAAATCAAATGAAAAAGTATAATATCCAGGATTTAATGTACTTGATTCTGTAAAAGGAAAATTATATGAATTTGTTCCAAAAGTATGAGCTTCATAATTTCCTGGATTTGGCATATCTTTATCTGGAATTAATATTTGACCTTTAAATGAATTTAAATATTTAATTGTATCTTCTGAATAGAAAGATAAATATAATTCAGAGCAATCGCCATAACGTAAAGCAGCATTATACATTTCATATTCAATTTCAAAGGTAATATTTTCACGATACAATCCATCCACATAGAAAAATATACATTCGTAATTTCTAGCAGATTCGCTATAAGGTCCATCACTATGATACCATTTTCCAGGACCATATTTAGAAGTACTAGTATAATCTGAATCATCCCAATATAGTTTTGGGCTTTCTACATATTCAATTTCAGTTCCGTCATCAAGTATTTGTTTTACAGAATTTACTTTATAACTTACTTTTACTCCATCTACATAACTTTCAGGTAAATCTCTCCATAATTCCCAGAATAGATTACTTTTAGATGCAGCATGAATATCAAAAGTTAATCTTTCGGTAACAACAACTTTACCATTACTTCCAGGTTCATCAACTAAAACAGCTTTATAATCAATATCTGATATTCTGGCATAGTCAAATGGATTCAAGTTTATATCCTCAAACATATAGGTAAATTCACTAATTAAGCTTATTAATAGTATGAATACGACAATAATAAGAGTACTTTTCCTCATTACATCACCCTTTTATAAAAATATATTGAAATAATTATATATAAAAAGAAAATAAAAGTAAACAGTAACATTTAATTTTAAATAACATATTATATAATACTAAGACATATTTTTGAAGGAGGAAACCGTGGCTAAGATAATTATTTTTAATAATGATACAGATCGTATGGAGACATATTATAGGGGAGAAGAAGAGCCAATGCCATATAATACAAATGGAACATTAAAAGTTAAAGAATTTAGAGGATCTAGTAAGTCTTCTACTTTATGGACCACAAAAAGAACAATGCAAAGTTGGAATAGTCAAAGATATATTTTTGGTTCTGCGATACCTGTAGGTTTTGCTTTTAAGAGACCATGGGAGGGAGGACATGGAACACAAAGTCAACATTATGCAGGTACAGCATTTGATGTAGGTCAAAGGCTTTCACAGTCTCAAAGAACTAGACTTTGGAATTCAGCGAATAATTCTGGAGTATGGTCTTTTGTAGAACCATTATCTCTTACACCTACATGGGTACATTTTGATAAAAGATTTGGAAAACCTGCTTGTAGTTCTGGAGGATATCCTTCATTAAAAAGAGGAAGCCTAAGTAATTATGTATTAATTGCACAGGACGATTTAAATACCTTGGGATATAGAACAAATGGGCTTGATGGAATTTTTGGGTCAGCTACACAAAATGCAGTTAGAAGTTTTCAACAATCAGTAGGGTTATCTGTAGATGGAATTATAGGTTGTAATACTTGGAGGTCACTACAAGAAGCTGTTGTTGGAACAGGAAGAACGAGTACAACAATAGACTAAAATAAAAAAGGGGAAGAGATCATAGCTTGAAACTCTTGCTAAGAACTCTAACCCCATTACCTCAGCTTGTCTTTTGCTACACAATGCTTAAGATAATCCTGCACCATGTTGGCATGGTTTGACGGTGACGTCTTACCATCCGAAGCATTGGTCTCTTTATGGAGACCGTTGCTATGACAGCGACAATGGCGGAAATAATCCAGCCGATAGCCACCGTGTATGGTGCTAAGATTTCTACTGCAGCGTACAGCAGAATTGCGATGATCAGTGCGACACCTGAGTATCTCCGAGTCTCCTGGATAAACATCATGGCGATTGCGCCAAAGATCAGCAGTGCCAACAGCGAGTAAATCGCCGTTGTGTTGGCGTAGACAAATCCGAAGATCTGTGCCATCAATACATTGATGGCAAAAAGGACTGTTGCAAAAATGATCATAAAGCATGACCCTCCTTTATATTTTTTATAAAGTATATTATACCATGAATTTACATAAAAGTCAAAATGTTACTTGTTGTAAAGTAAAAAATCAAAACATAGAAATATTAAGAAAAAAAGTATAAAAAAATTAACAAAAATACTTGCAATTTATAAATACTTGTATTACAATCTAATTGAAGTGGAGAGAAGTGGTAGAAAGTGGTATAAAAATGAAGAGAGGTGAAACATAGTGCTTATCGGTGAATATGAACATTCTCTAGATGCAAAAGGCAGATTGATAATGCCTGCAAAGCTTAGAGAAGACATAGGTGAAAAGTTCATAATAACAAAGGGACTTGATGGGTGCTTATTCGGCTTTTCTCAAAATGAATGGACAAACTTTGAAGAAAAATTAAAAACACTTCCACTTACTAATAAAAATGCTAGAGATTTCGTAAGATTTTTCTTATCAGGAGCAACAGAATGTGAAATTGATAAGCAAGGTAGATTTTTAATAGCTGGTAACCTAAGAGAATATGCAGAGATGGAAAAAGAAGTTGCAATAATCGGTGTAGGTACTAGAATTGAAATTTGGAACAAAGAAAAATGGAAACAATACAATAGTGATGAAAATATTTCAGCAGATGCAATTGCTGAAAACATGACAATGCTTGGTATATAACTTTAATAAAGTTTATATAAACACAAAAGATAAAACCTAAAAACACAAAAGATGCCAAACCCATTTGTATAACAAAAGAAAAAAATTAGAAGAACAAAAGATTATTTGATTAAATTTAATTAAAACAAAAGATAATAAAAAAGTAAACAAAAGATAATTTTAACTAATGAAAAATAAATTTTAGTAGAACAAAAGCTTTTAATAAAACAAAAGATATTTTAATTCTCAAAAGATAAAATGTTGATTGTTTATACATAAAAAATTTAAACTTAAGAAAAATAAAAAATTAACGAAAGATAAAATAAAAACAAACAAAAGATAATTAAACAAAAGAAAAAGTTACTAAAATAAGTAATTTAAGGGTAAAGCATACAGTTGGTATAATTTATACCAACTGATTATGCTATAATTTATTTTTAGCTATGAGGTGTAAGCATTGGAATTTAAACATAAACCTGTTTTATTGAATGAATGTATAGAAGGACTAAATATAAAACCAGATGGAATATATGTAGATGGAACCATTGGAGGAGCCGGACATAGCCTAGAAATTGTTAAAAGATTATCCGAAAAAGGATTGCTTATTGGAATTGATCGAGATGAAGAGGCTTTAAAAGCCGCAAAGAATAAACTTAAAGAATTTAAAAATGTAAAATATATTCATGGAAATCATGATGATATAAATAGATTACTAAAAGAACAAGGAATAGAAAAAGTTGATGGAATATTACTTGATCTAGGTGTATCATCTTATCAATTAGATGAAAAAAGCAGAGGTTTTAGCTATATAGAAGATGCAAGATTAGATATGAGAATGGATAAAACTCAATCTATAGATGCAGAGTTTGTAATTAATGAATATTCAGAGGATGAATTATTTAAAATAATATCGGAATTTGGAGAAGAAAGATATGCAAAAAATATAGCAAAGAATATATGTGAAAAAAGAAAAGAGTCAAAAATTAAAACTACAGGTGAACTAGTAGAGATTATAAGAAATTCTATTCCTAAATCAAAACAGAATGATGGTCATCCCGCAAAAAGAACTTTTCAAGCTATTAGAATTGAAGTTAATAATGAACTAAAGCCATTATATAATACAGTAATAGAATCAGGGAAAATGTTAAATGAAAATGGTAGACTAGCCATTATAACTTTTCATTCATTAGAAGATAGAGCAGTAAAAGAAGCTTTTATAGAGCTAGAAGGAAGATGCACATGTCCAAAAGATTTACCATATTGCATTTGTAATTATGTATCATATGGAAAAATAATAACTAAAAAACCAATAATTCCAACAAAAGAAGAACAAGAAGAAAATAGTAGAAGCAAAAGTGCTAAACTAAGGATTTTCGAAAGAAGACAAAAGAAAGATTAGAAAAGAGGTGAAATTAACTTATGGCAAATTATAGGTATAATAGATACCAATATGAAACTAGCCCAAGAAAATTACAACCTGAGTATGAACCAATAAAAGAACCATATTCTAGAAAAAAGACAACTACTGTTAAAAGAAAAAAAGAAAATATAAAACCAAAAAGACATCTTAAAGTACATGTAAAAGTAGTAGTATATGTTTTATTAATTTTTGCTAGTTTGTTTGTTATAAGTTATAGAAACTCATTAATAAATGAAAGTTTTACAGAAAATGAAAATCTAAAAACGGATTTAGCTGCACTTGAAAAACAAAATGAACAGTTAAAAGTTAATTTAGAGAATAGTTTAAATTTAACAAATATTGAAAAATTAGCAGAAAAAAAATTAGGAATGCAAAAATTAGATAATAGTCAAAAAGTTTATGTTAGCTTAGATAAAAAAGATTATGTAGAACCAGCTAGTGAAAAAGTCGTAATAGAGGATAACGAAAACTGGTTTACAAAAATATTAAATACTTTGTTAGGAAAATAAAGATTAAAATATAATTAGATATATTTTAGTCTTTTTTTTGTATGTTTGAATACAATTAATTTAGATAATATTTGTTAGGAGAATAGATATGAGAAAGATAAAAAGAAAGGAGATAAAAACAAATGAAAAAAAATTTCATAAAGGCTTAAGCTCGAAAAGTGAAAGAGGGAAGCTTGTAAAAAAGATAAAACAAAAAGAGAATTTAGAGAAGCAAGATGAAGTTAATAAAATTAAAAAGAAATTAGAAAATAAGAAAAATAAAAAATTTAAAAATCAACTTAAAAATAATAAAGTGATATATGAAGAAAAGTATGGAGAGATAAGTAGAAGAAAAAGAATGAAGATTTGGATAATAGTAGTAATTCTTATTTCTATTCTATTTATAGCAAGAATAGGATGGATACAATTTGGAATGGGCAACTGGCTTAAAGAGATGGCATTAGAACAACAGAGTTTAGATAGAGTGATTAATCCAAGAAGAGGAACAATATATGACTCAAGTGGAAAAAATATATTGGCTGTAAGTAGTACTGTAAATACTATTACTATAAACCCAGTAAATATATCAAAAGAGAATAAAGAAAAAGTAGCAGAAGCTTTAAGTAATATTTTTGATTTAGAGTATGATGATATTTTAAAAAAAGTAAATAAAAAAACATCAATAGAAACAATTGCAAGAAAAGTAGAAAAAAGCAAAGCGGATGAGTTAAGAAAATGGATGGAAGATAATAAAATAGATACAGGAATTAATATTGATGAAGATACAAAAAGATTTTATCCATATAATAGTTTAGCTTCACAAGTTATTGGATTTTGCGGATATGATAATCAAGGATTAGATGGAATTGAAGCCATATATGAAGAAGAACTAAAAGGAGAAAAAGGTAGAATAACTAAGGTAACGGATGCACAAGGGGGAGAAATTGAAAATGAGGAAGAAAATTATATTTCTGCAACAGATGGAAATGATTTAATTCTTAGTATTGATTTAACAATTCAAGGTATCGCAGAAAAATACCTAAAAGAAGCATGTATAGATAATAAGTGTACAGATGGTGGAAATATAATCATCATGAATCCTAAAACTGGGGATATTTTAGCAATGGCCCGGGTATCCAAACTACAATTTAAATGAGCCATATGAAACAACAATAGAGGAATTAAAGGTAAATTGGGAGAATATGTCTCAAACAGAGCAAATAAAAGAAATGCAAAAAGTATGGAGAAATAAAGCAGTTGCAGATACATATGAGCCAGGATCCACTTTTAAACTAGTAACTGCATCAGCAGCACTAGAGGAAGGAATAACTACTACAGATAAAGAAGGAGAGTTTTGTTGTACAGGAGGTATAACTGTAGCAGGAGTACGAATAAGTTGTTGGAGATATTATAATCCTCATGGTAGTGAGAGTTTAAGGCAAGCATTGATGAATTCATGTAATCCTGTATTTATTGGACTTGGTCAAGAAATTGGTGTTAGTAAATATTATGACTATTTAGAAAAATTTGGATTACTTAGAAAAACAGGAATTGATTTACCAGGAGAAGCGGGTAGCATTTTTTTAAAAGAAGATAAAGTAGGACCGATAGAACTTGCAACAATATCATTTGGGCAAAGATTTGAAATAACGCCTATTCAAATGATAACAGCTGTAAGTACTATTGCTAATAAAGGAACTTATGTTAAACCAAGAATAGTAAAGAAAATAATAAATAATGAAAGTGGAGAAGTAAGAGAAATAGAACCTGAAAAAACAGAAAATGTGATATCTAAAAAAACAGCAGAAGATGTATTAAGTATGATGGAATCAGTGGTAGAAGAAGGTACTGGAAAAAATGCCAGTGTGCAAGGATATTCTATTGGAGGTAAAACAGGTACTTCAGAAGATGGTGTTAATACAGGTAAATATGTAACTTCGTTTGTAGGTGTAGCACCAATATCTGATCCAGAGGTTGTAATATTAATAACACTATATAATCCAACAGGAGAGGGTGGACATCAAGGAGGTGGAGTGGCAGCACCTATTGGTTCTCAAGTTTTGGGAGAAGTATTACCATATTTAGAAATACAAAAAGATACAGAAGATGAAAATATGATAAGCGAAGAAGTTATAGTTCCTAATGTTACTGGAATTACAATTTCAGAAGCAAAGAAAAAATTAAAAGATGCTGGATTAGATATTAAATATGAGGAAACAGAAGAAGACATTTCAAATAAAAAAGTAATATCACAAATACCAAATGAAGGCATGAAAGTTAACAAAGAAAGTAAAATTATAGTAGAATATGAAAAATAAAGAAGAAAAAAAGACTTTAAACTATATACAAAAAAAGAATTTAGTTATATAATGTAAAAGGCATATTCTATAATAAGAGAGAAAGGGGAAAGTCTATTTATGGAATTAAAGAAAATATTAGCTGGATTAGAAGGATTAAAAGTAAAGGGAAACTTAGATTTAGAAATAAATAATATAAGCAATAATTCTAAGAAAATTAAAGATAAAGACCTTTTTGTTGCAATTAAAGGTTTTGATGTTGATGGACACGAACATATAACAGAAGCAATAAAAAATGGTGCAATAGCAATTTTGGCACAAGAAGATCAAATAAATAAAGAGTTAATAAAAGAAATTCCAGATAATATAACTCTAATATTATCTCAAAATACAAGATATGCACTAGCTATAGCTGCTTGTAATTTTTATCAAAATCCATCTAAAAAAATGAAATTAATAGGGGTTACAGGAACAAAAGGAAAAACAACAACAACATATATGATAAGAGACATACTAGAAAAACAAGGTATTAAAGTTGGACTAATAGGAACTGTAGCTTCATATATAGGGGATAGAAAAATAGCAGATAATGAGAATACAACACCAGAAAGTTTAAAGTTACAAGAAATTTTTAGCAAGATGCTAGAAGAAAAATGCGAAGTTGTCGTAATGGAAGTTTCATCACAAAGTTTAAAACTAGATAGAGTAGCAGGATGTGAATTTGAAATAGGGATATTTACAAATTTTGCAGAAGACCATATTAGTGAAAAAGAACATGAAGATATGGATGATTATTTTAATTCAAAAGTAAAGTTATTTAAAATGTGCAAAAAAGGTTTGGTAAATGCTGATGATGTGTATGCATCAATGGTACCAAAGTTAGTTCCAGAATGTCAATTTACAACATATGGAATCGACAATTATTGTAATTTTCTAGCTAAAGATATTACAGTAACAAATCAATATGTAGACTTTAAAGTAAAAATAACCGATAGAAATGAAAGGGTTAAAGTTTCTATACCAGGTAGATTTAGTGTATATAATTCATTAGCAGCAATTTATGTTGCAATGCAATTTGGTTGCTCAAGTGAAAACATAAAAGAGGCATTAGTAAATATAAGAGTTCCTGGAAGAAGTGAACTTGTTGATAATAAATTAGGATTAACTATAATGATTGATTATGCTCATACACCAGAAAGTTTAGAAAAAATACTATCTTCAGTAAAAATTTATACTAAAGGAAGAGTAATTAGTGTATTTGGTTGTGGAGGAGATAGAGATAAAAATAAAAGACCAATGATGGGTGAGGTTTCTGGAAGAGTTGCTGATTATACAATTATAACATCAGATAACCCAAGAACGGAAAATCCAGAAGATATAGTTAGTAGTATTGAAGAAGGAATGAAAAAGACAAAAGGAAAATATGAAATAGAAGTTGATAGAAAAGAAGCAATAAGAAAAGCAATAACTATGGCAAATAAAAAGGATATAATAGTTCTTGCTGGTAAAGGTCATGAACAATATCAAGAAATTAATAAAGTAAGATATCCTTTTGATGAAAATGAAATAGTAAACTCAATAATTAACGAAATTGTAGAAAAGAAAAATAAGAACTAATGAAGAGGAGGAAATTTTATGCAATATCAAAATAAAATATTACTATTGTCGTTTGCGGCAAGTGTAATATTAGCATTGATAGTTGTACCAATTTTAAGAAAATTAAAAGTAGGTCAGATAGAAAGAACTGAGGGACCTCAGTCACATTTAAAGAAGCAAGGAACACCAACAATGGGTGGAATTATTATGATAATTGTTCTTGTAGCTGTAGGAATTTTTGTTTACTTAGATTATAGGGTAGATCAATTTGAAACTGCAAAAGCTATATTACCATTAATTGGAGTAGCAGTAGGTTTTGGACTAATAGGATTTATTGATGATTTTAAAAAGTTAGTATTGAAAAACACTAAAGGTCTTAGTCCAAAGGCTAAGATGTTTGGGTTATTAATTGTAGCAGTAGCATATACAATAGTATTAGTTAAAGTTTTTAATATAGGAACAGATATATATATACCGTTTGTAAAAGAATATATTACAATGCCAATATGGCTATATATACCATTTGCAGTTTTAGTTATGCTTGCAGCAACTAATGCAATAAATTTAACAGATGGAATAGATGGATTATCAACTAGTGTTACAACAATAATTCTTACATGTTTAACAGTTATTTCAATTTTATTTGGTGTTAAAGAGGTTACTGCAGTAGGTGCTATTTTGATAGGTGCTTGTTTAGGATTTTTACTGTTTAACTTGAATCCTGCCAAAGTTATGATGGGTGATACAGGTTCATTAATGCTTGGTGGAGCAATTGCAGGAATATCTTTATATCTAAAGATGCCACTATTATTACTTATAATAGCAATTATACCTATAATAGAGACATTATCTGTTATGATTCAAGTTGCTTATTTTAAGAAAACAGGAAATAGAGTATTTAAAATGACTCCAATACATCACCATTTTGAACTTTCAGGATGGAAAGAAAATAAAATTGTATCTGTATTTAGTTTAGTTACTTTAGTATTTTGCATAATAGGAATATTAGCAATCTAAGGAAGATTATTTAATAGAAAAGATAGATAATTAAAATTATTAGTTAATAAAATATAAAACAAAAGAATAAAATTATTGATGAACAATAAAGAATAAAATTTTGCACTTTGGAAAGGATTGATAGGCAAAATGCAGAATAAGTCAAGAAAAAATATAGCTAGACCAAAGAAAAATCAAGTGGATTTTGTACTTGTAATAATAATTATTATCTTACTATCATTTGGAATAGTAATGATATTATCTGCAAGTGCACCATCAGCCTTAGCTGAAACAGGAGATAGTTATACATATGTAACAAAACAAATATTGTTTGCTGTACTAGGATTAGTAATTATGTGGTTTGTATCAAAAATAGATTATAGAATATATAAAAAATTCTATTGGGTAATATATTGGATATCTGTAGGAGTATTATTACTTGTTTTAATTCCAGGACTTGGAACAGAAGTAAGTGGTGCAAATAGATGGATAGACCTAGGATTTACAAGGTTTCAGCCATCAGAGATAACAAAGATAGGAATGATAATATTCTATGCAGGATATTTAACAGATCATAAAGATGAGCTTAGAAGTTTTACTAAAGGTTTTTTAAAACCTATTGCATTTATTTTACTACCAGTAGCAATAGCATTATTTATTCAAAACCATTTAAGTGTAGGTATTGTAATGACTGCAATTACCTTTATAATGATGTTAATGGCAGGATGTAGATTAATATATTTTATAGTTTGCGGAGGAATTGTAGGTGGTACAGGACTTGCAGCTTTAGCTATATACTTATCATCAGCAGGTGATAGTGCAGGAGACGCAAACTTTAGATTGGGAAGAATATTAAATTATATGGATCCATGGCAGGATCCAACAGGAACTGGATGGCAAACTATTCAAAGTTTATATGCAATTGGATCTGGAGGATTATTTGGAGTTGGATTAGGTGAGAGTAAACAAAAATATCTATATGTATCAGAACCACAGAACGATTTCATATTTTCAATTTTAGCAGAAGAACTAGGTTTCATTGGATGTATAGTCGTTATAGTATTATTTGCCTTATTTATATGGAGAGGAATAATAATTGCAATGAAATCTAAAGATATGTTTGGAAGCTTATTAGCAACAGGTATAACATCACTTGTTATGGTTCAAGTTGTAATAAATATAGGAGTTGTAACAAACACAATACCAAATACAGGTATGTCATTACCATTTTTTAGTGCTGGAGGTACAGCTCTGGTAATACTTCTTGGAATGTGTGGAATATTACTAAACATATCTAAATCTAGATCAAAAGTATAAGGAGTTGAAATACATGAAAGTAATAATAGCAGCAGCTGGAACAGGAGGACATATTAATCCAGGTATAGCAATTGCTAATAAAATTATGGAAAAAGAGCCAAAATCTAAAATTACATTTATAGGAACTGATAGGGGATTAGAGAATGATTTGGTTCCAAGAGCTGGATATGATTTAGAAAAAATAGATGCACATGGAATCGAAAGAAAAATATCTATACAAAATCTAAAAAATTTATATGCAACATTTAAATCAATAGGCGTTGCAAAAAAAATATTAGAAAGAAAAAGGCCTGATGTAGTAATTGGAACAGGAGGATATATATGTGTTCCAGTTGTAATAGCAGCAAAAAAATTAAAAATACCAGTAGTATTGCATGAAAGTAATGCTTTTCCAGGTATTGCAGTAAAACTATTTAAAAAGAAGGCTGATAAAATTTTAGTTGGATTTAAAGATGCTAAAGAAAGACTTAAAGATGCAAAAAATGTAATAATAACGGGAAATCCAATTAAAATAAAAAAATTAGAACTAAGTGAAGATAAAAAGAAACAAATAAAGAATGATTTAGGATTATCAGAAGATAAATTTACTGTATTAGTATTTGGAGGTAGTCAGGGAGCACAAAGTATTAATAGAAGTTTAATAGAAATAATTGTAAATAAAAAGAATAGAAATTATCAGATTATTTGGGCTGCTGGACCAGAGCAATATAAAAAAATAGAAGATAAGTTAAAAGAAGTAAATGTAGATATAGATAATATAAAAAATGCAAAAATTGTTCCATACATATATAATATGGAAGAAGTAATGAATGCTTGTGATCTAGTAGTATGTAGAAGTGGAGCAATGACAATTACAGAGATTGCATGTACAGGAAAACCAGCAATATTTATTCCTTTTCCATATGCAACTGAAAATCATCAAGAATTTAATGCAAGAGTTTTAGTAAATGTTGATGCCGCTGAAATGATCTTAGATAAAGATTTGAATTCAGAAATATTAAGCAATACTATCTCAAAGATTGCAAAAGACAAAAATAAACTAAAAGCTATGTCAGAAAATGCTATTAAAATGTATATACCAGATGTAGAAGAAAAAATATATAATGAAATTAAAGAATTAGTCAAATAGATAAAAAAGGAGAGATAAAATATATTGATAAATCTCTTCTTTTTATTATTTCATAAAAGAAATTTATGAAATAATAAAAAGAAAATGAAACAATAAAAAATATATGTCGAATGTTGTCGAAACTGAGAACACGAAAGTTCTTGCTATTTAAATCTATTTGTATTATATTAAGAAAAGTACGCTGGAAAGGAGGAATATCAGATGGAGTACTCAAAAAGTTTTTTTGGTAAAACAGTAATAGATAGTTCTGATTCAGACGAAATATTGGCAGATGAGAAAATAGAATTAGAGTATTATGAGACACATAATATAGCCAAAGATAATGAAAGAAAGTACGGAATTGAAGTGTTAAAAAGAGACATTAAACACAATAAATTTAATATTGAATCAAAAATTGTTAACAATATATCAAATGAAGAGAATAAAATAAATAGATTACTAGAAATATTAATGATAAATAAAGTTACACCAGTATCAGTAGATGATGTAATTTCAGATATAACGGTTTTGGACTAATCCAAAACTGTTTTTTAATCTGATATAAATTTACAACAAAATAAGATATTTATATAAAAGCTTGCCAAAAAATGAAATTTACGTTATGATAATATACAGACTTTTATAATATATATAATAAGAAAGGAGAAAATGATAATTACAATTATCATAAAATAAACTATGGCAGATAAATTAATTATTGTTGAATCACCTGCTAAAGCTAATACAATAAAGAAATTTCTTGGAGGAAGTACAAAAGTCGTAGCTTCAATGGGACATATTAGAGATTTACCAAAATCTAAAATGGGTATTGATATTGAACATGATTTTGAACCTCAATATATTAATATTAGAGGAAAAGGAAATTTAATAAAAGCGTTAAAGGCTGATGCAAAGAATGCAAAAAAAGTTTATCTTGCAACTGACCCTGACCGTGAAGGAGAAGCAATTGCTTGGCATTTAGCACATATTTTAGAGATTCCGGAAGATAGTGTTTGTAGAGTAACTTTTAATGAAATAACTAAAGAAGCAGTTCAAAATTCGATAAAAAAACCAAGAACGATTGATATGAACTTAACAAATGCTCAACAAGCAAGACGTGTATTAGATAGAATAGTGGGATATAAGATAAGTCCAGTACTATGGAAAAAGGTAAGAAGAGGTCTATCAGCAGGAAGAGTGCAATCAGTAGCCGTAAAACTTATTGTAGATAGAGAGGAAGAAATAGAAAAATTTATTCCAGAAGAGTATTGGAATATTTTTGCAAAACTTTTAGATGAAAATAGTAATAAGATATTTATTGCTAAGTTATATGGAAAAGATAAAAAGAAAATAGAACTTCATTCTGAAAAAGAAGTAAAAGAAGTATTAAAAAATATAGAAAATGGAAAATATATTGTAACTGAAGTAAAAAAAGGCGAAAAGAAAAGAAATCCAGCTCCACCTTTTACAACTAGTACTATGCAACAAGAAGCATCAAGAAAATTAGGATTTACTTTAAAAAGAACAATGTCTATTGCTCAAGGACTATATGAAGGAGTTAAAGTAGAAGGAAAAGGAACTGTTGGACTTATTACATATATGAGAACAGATTCTACAAGAATTTCTGAAGAAGCAAGAGCAGCAGCTAAGAAAGAAATTATAAAAAAATATGGCGAAGAATATTATGAAAATAGATATTATAAAACAAAACAAAATTCACAGGATGCCCATGAAGGTATTAGACCAACATATATAGAATTAGATCCTGAAATGATTAAAGATGACTTAAATAAAGATCAATATAAATTATATAAGTTAATATATAATAGATTTTTAGCAAGTCAAATGCAATCAGCCATATATGACACAATATCTGCTAACATAGATGTCAATAGTTATAATTTTAGAGCAACTGGACAATCTTTAAAGTTTAAAGGTTTCATGACTTTATATGTTGAAACTACAGATAGTAAAAAAGAAGAAGAGGAAGAATCATTTGTTCCTGACCTAAAAGAAAATCAAGAAGTTATAAAAAAAGAAATTACGACAAAGCAAAGTTTTACTGAACCTCCACCTAGATATACTGAAGCGAGTTTAGTTAAAGCTTTAGAAGAAAAAGGAATAGGAAGACCAAGTACATATTCACCAACTATTACTACTATATTAGAAAGAAGATATATTGAAAAAGAGCAAAAACAACTTATTCCAACTGAACTTGGAAAAGTAGTTAATAGACTCCTTATAGAGAACTTTTCAGATATAATAAATGTAGAATTCACAGCAAAAATTGAAGATGATTTTGATGAAATAGCAGAAGGAAAAGAAAACTGGAAAGATGTTATACGTAATTTCTATGGTCCTTTTGAAAAAGAAGTTGAAAAAGTAGAAAAAGAATTAGAACATGTTGAGTTACAAGAAGAAGTATCTGATGTACCATGTGATAAATGTGGTAGAATGATGGTAATAAAATATGGTAGGTTTGGAAAATTTTTAGCATGTCCAGGATATCCAGAATGTAAAAATGCGAAACCATATGTAGAGACAATAGATAAACCTTGTCCAAAATGTGGAGGAAAGATTCAAATAAGGAAATCTAAGAAAAGAAAAACATATTATATTTGTGAAAATAATCCAAAATCTTGTGACTTTATTTCATGGAATAAACCTAAATAAAAGTGTAATTAAAATGGGAAAAGACCTATTGAAAAATGGGTCTTTTTATGATATAATTTTTTTCTAGTAAAAAAAGAAGGAGTTATTTACGACATGAATAAAAATGAAGAACAATATAGAATATTTAAACAAATTGTACACACTTTTTATCATAGTAGCAATGAAAAAGAAAAAGAAATTCAAAGCAAAGTAAATAATTTAATAATAGAACCAAAACTAATATATGATTCTTTTAAAAAGACTCTAAGAGCGGATTTTAAAATTGGGGATACACAATTATATAAAATAAAAAATTTACCAGAATTTTTTGAAAGAATGCTTAATAAAGAAACATATAAATATGGAAGCAAGTTAGAATTTGTTCATACAGAAGAGGCATTTAAAGAAGAATGTATCCCACTTTTAAAATTTGTGCTAAAATATGCCGAAATAATAAAATATGCAAATGAAACAGTTGGAAGTTACAGTAAGTATATGAGAACAATGAGTAATGAACATATTACAATTTCTAACACCGGATTAGATGAAATATTTAATGTATTAAAAGATAAAAAAGTTTCCTTTAAAATTGATTCAGATGAAAAGGATATATTATTTAGTAATAGTAATCCAGATATTATATTTACTATAGAGCAAGAAGAAAATGGAGACTATGTTATAACACCTAATATTGATGTCTTTTCATATGAAGTATTAAAAGGAAAAGATTATTTATACTTATTAACAAATAAAGCATTGTATAGATGTAATAAAGAATTTGAAAATAAAACTTTAAAATTATTAAATATATATAGAGAAAATTATACACCTAGTATAAGATTTAAAAGAGAAGAATTTCCAAATTTTTGTTCATTAATTTATCCAAAATTAAAAAATCAGATTTCATTACAAAAATTAGATAAAGCAATAATAGATAAATATATTCCAGATGAATTATATGTAAAAATTTATTTAGACTATGACCAAAACAACTATATTACTGCAGATGTAAAATTTATTTATGGAGAAATTGAATTTAACCCATTAAAAAATGAATCAGTTAAAGTAGCAAGAGACATTGCAAAAGAGAATGAATATTTAGATATTTTAGTAAATACTGGATTTATGCTAGATAAAGAAAAAGCAAGATTGGTATTAGCAGACGAAGAAAAAATATATAATTTCTTATCAGAAGAAATAGAAGAATATATGAAAAAATTTGAAATTCTAGCAACTGATAATTTTAACAATAAGGAAATTCGTAAACCTAAAATAGGATCTATAGGAGTAAAAATAGAAAATAATTTATTAGAAGTTAATTTACTAAATATCGGATTTGATATAGATGAAATCCAAAATATTATGAAGAAATATACTTTGAAAAAGAAGTTTCATAGATTAAAAGATGGTAGTTTTTTGAGCTTAGAACAAAATGATACAATGGACTTCATTACAGGCTTACTAGAAAGTAAAGATATAAGTTATGAAGAGATAAAAAAAGGTGAGATTAAATTACCAATATCAAGAAGTATGTACCTAGATAAAATATTACAAAATATAGATTCTGAAATTACGAAAGACGATAAGTATAAAAAAATTGTAAATCAAGTTTCTAAAAAAGAATTTGATAATAATTTTGAGTTTCCCAAAAAACTAAAATCTGAACTTAGAAGTTATCAGAAAACAGGTTTTAAATGGCTAAAAATCTTAGATGGTTATGGGTTTGGAGGAATCTTAGCTGATGATATGGGACTTGGTAAAACCATTCAACTTTTAACAGTTATTTTATCATACATTGAAAATACAAAAGAACCTAAACCAAGTATTGTAGTATGTCCAAGCTCTTTATCTTTAAATTGGAAAAATGAAATTGAAAAATTTGCACCTAGTATTAAAACATTGGTAATACATGGTAATGCAGATGAAAGAAAGCAACAAATAGAATCTATTAATAAATATAATTTAGTAATAACTTCATATGATTTATTAAAGAGAGATATTGATATATATAAAGAAGGAAAATATCAATTTAAGTATATTATTGCTGATGAAGCACAATACATAAAAAATAATAATACTCAAAATGCAAGAGCAATTAAAGTAATTGAAGCGGAAACAAGATATGCATTAACAGGAACACCAATTGAAAATTCATTATCAGAGTTATGGTCTATTTTTGATTTTATAATGCCAGGGTATTTATTTAGTTATAAAAAATTTAAAGAGCTTTATGAAATGCCAATAGTAAGAGACAATGATAGTGCAGCAATGAAAAAATTAAAAACTTTAATTGAACCATTTATATTAAGAAGAACTAAAAAAGAAGTTTTAACAGAATTACCTGATAAAACAATTAGTATTTTAAATAATGAAATGCAGGACGAGCAATTAAAATTATATATGTCATATATGGCAGAAGCAAGAAAAGAAGTAAAACAGGAAATAAGGGATAATGGATTTGAAAAGAGTCAAATTAAAATTTTAGCTTTACTTATGAGATTAAGACAAATATGTTGCCATCCATCACTATTCATATCTAATTATAAAGGAGAAAGTAGTAAACTTAATCAATGTATTGAATTATTAAAAGATGCAATTCTTTCTGGTCATAAAATATTACTATTTTCAGGATATTCTAGTATGCTTGAAATAATAGAAAAAGAACTAAAAAAAGAAGACATTAAATATTTTAAGCTAACAGGTCAAACTAAAGTTGGAGATAGAATAAAATTAGTTGATGAATTTAATAGTAATGATGATATAAAAGTGTTTTTGATTTCTTTAAAAGCAGGAGGAACAGGACTTAATCTAATAGGAGCTGATATGGTTATTCATTATGATCCATGGTGGAATTTATCAGCAGAGAATCAGGCAACAGACAGAACATACAGAATAGGACAGAAAAAGAATGTTCAAGTATATAAACTTATAACTAAAGACTCTATAGAAGAAAAAATTTATGAACTTCAAGAAAGAAAAGCAAATCTTGCAAAAACAATGCTTTCTACAGAAACAACATTTCTTAACAAATTATCTAAAGAAGATATCATGGCATTGTTTCAATAGAATATAAAAATAAGAAGAAAATTCACATATCAAAATGGTCGAAAGATTATATAGGGTTGAAAAAATACTAAAAATCCTATATAATATATTAGCAATGTATTTGCTAATATTATATAAAGGAGGAAGTTGTATGAACTTTCGGAAAATGAATATGGAGGGTAAAATCTTCATATCAGGAGAGCAAGCAGAAAAAATATTAGGAAATGAAAGCTTGCGAAGAACTCAAGAACTCATCGAAGAGCAGGGTGCTTTTATAACTCAGCTTACAAGCGAATTAAGAGCAGAATTAAAATGTGAAGACCCTATAGTAAATGAGTATCTTCAGTATGTTACTGAAGAAGATTTTGTCAAAGAGAATGCTGCAGAAATTATTATGACAGGTGCCATAATGGCAGCGCTTCAAGACTACGTAAAAGAGGAAGGAAAAATAGAAATAGCTGAAAAAGCAAAAGCGAATCTTAACCCCAACTTTGTAAAACAATGTCTTGAGGGGTACGCGGATAGTGTAAGAAGCATAATACCAAAACTTGATGTAGGATCAAGCTTGGAAATGTTACTGTCCGTGATTTCTGGAATGTAATACAACCACATGAGGGCACATATCACTGGATGAATATCTGGAGGTAGGTGCCCTCCATATATGATAAATAATTAAAGGCGAATACTAAAAAATAAAGATTAGAATAAGGAGAAATAAATGAAAGATTATATAACAGTTATAGGAGGAGGACTAGCTGGCACAGAGGCTGCATATCAGATTGCAAATAGAGGTATAAAAGTAAAATTATATGAAATGAAACCGGTGAAATTTTCGCCAGCGCATAGTAATAATAATTTAGCAGAAATAGTATGTAGTAATTCTTTTAAATCAAATTTACATACAAATGCGTGTGGATTATTAAAAGAAGAACTAAGATTATTAGATTCACTCTTAATAAAAACTGCAGATAAAGTAGCAGTACCTGCAGGCCAAGCATTAGCTGTTGACAGAGAAAAATTTGCTGAAGAGATAACTAAGAAAATAGAGGATTTAGATAATGTAGAAATTATAAGAGAAGAAGTAGGAAAAGATAAAGGAAACAACTCATTAAAAGAACTTTCAAAAGATAGTATAGTTATTATTGCAACTGGGCCTCTTACATCAGACAGCTTATCTGAAGAAATAAAAGAGATTACTGGTAATGAAGGTTTTCATTTTTATGATGCAGCAGCACCTATAATAGAAAAAGAGTCAATAGATATGAATATTGCTTTTTGGGGAGATAGATATGAACAAGAAAGAGGAAAAAGTGAAGACATAGATGAATGGAAGAATAGAATAAAAGATAATAATAAGGATTCATATATAAATCTTCCTATGAATAAAGAAGAATATGAACTTTTTTGGAATGAGCTTGTGAAAGCTGAATTAGTAGAACTACATGAGTTTGAAAAAAGAGAAATATTTGAAGGATGTATGCCTATTGAGGTTATGGCAAAAAGAGGAATAGATACTTTGAGATTTGGACCACTAAAACCAGTTGGATTTACAGATCCAAGGACAGGAAAAAGACCATATGCGATAGTTCAATTAAGACAAGATAATTCTGCAGGCAATTTATTTAATATGGTAGGATTTCAAACTAATTTAAAGTATGGTGAACAAAAAAGAGTATTTAGACTTATTCCAGGATTAGAAAATGCAGATTTTACAAAATTAGGAGTAATGCATAGAAATTCATTTATTAATTCACCTGAACTACTTGATGAAACATATAATTTAAAGAAAAATAACAATATATTTTTTGCAGGACAAATTACTGGAGTCGAAGGATATGTAGAGTCAATTGCATCTGGTTTAGTAGCAAGTTTAAATGCAATAAAAAGATATATAGGTGAAGAGAAAATTATTTTTCCAGAGGAAACAATGATTGGAGCTTTGGCAAAATATATAGCCACAGAGAATAAGAACTTTCAACCAATGAATGCTAATTTTGGAATAGTACCAGGATTAGATGAAAAAATAAAAGATAAAAAGATAAAATATGGTAAACTAGCAGATAGAGCACTAGAAAAAATAAAAAATATATTACAGTAAAATGACATTTATATTACATATTTGTAATATTGTTGCAATGAAATTTTATTAATGTTAATATTTAATGGATGAATAGCGAGAATAAGTAGACATAACACATTGACACGTAAGACGAAACATGATATAATAAAGTGTAGATGAAAATAGGAGGAAAATATATGAGAAAGTGGGAAGAAAAATATAAAGAACTTGAAGATGGCAAAAAATTAGATGATCAAATTAGTGTATTGACTGATAAAAAAGATAAAAGAGCAATAACTAGAGAAGAGCTAAAAGAATTGGATAAACTTGAAAGAATAAAAGAAAATTTACCAAAAGTAAAAAACATACTAGAATATAAAAACAAATTAGAAGCTGAATTAAAAGATTTAAAAGAAGAACAAAAAAGAAGACAAACTCTAGCTAAGACAGATAAAGCAAATGAAAAATTAGAAGAAGAAATGAATAAGCTAACAGAAGAAAGAACAAAGCTAGAGGCTGAGCTAAAAACAGCAGATAATGACGATAAGAAGAAGGAAATACAAGGAAAGCTTAAACAAGTTCAAGAAAAAAGAGATGCAAATAATAAAGCTTTTGCTGAAAATCAAGAAACATTAGCTAAAAATGCAAAAGGAAAAGAAGCTCTTAAAAGAATACCTGATGATAAACTTAGTGCTAAAATTACTAATATGAGTACTAAAATAAGTAAATGTAATATGATATGTAATAATTTATTACAAGGTAAGAGTTGGGATTCAATAGATTTAAAATTAGAGCAATGGAAAGATAGAGAACTTAAATCAGATAAAAAGACAGCTGATAAAATGAGAGAATCAGCAAAAGAAGAAAAAGAAGAAAGCAAAGAAAAAGATGAATCTAAAGAAGGTGAAGGTTCTGTAAAAGAAGAAGGAACTAAAAAAGAAGAGTCTAAAGAAGGTAGATCATTATCAGAAGAAGATAAAAAGATGGAAGAACATATAGGAAAAGAAGTTACTAGAATAATGAAAGAGCAAAAAGATAAAAAAGAAACATCTTTAGTACCAAGTTTCGAAGAAATGTATCCAAGACTTTCAAAAATTCCTTTATTAAAGAGATTTGCAAAATCTAGATACGATAAAATGGTTGCTGATCTAAATGAAAAAGAATCAGAAGAAGATAAAGAAAAAACAGAGAAAGAGGATGGCAAAAAAGATAAAAAAGAAGAAATTGGAAAAGCAGAAAAAGATGATTTTAGAGAATATATTAAAGTAGTTGCAGAAAAAGGAATGAAGACAGCAGACAAAGAAAGATTAGCACAAAAAATGAAAGCAACTCAAGAAAAAATAGCTAGTCAACCACAGCCTCAACAAAAACAAGAAAAAGCTGATACAGGAAGAGAACCTGGAGATGATTAATTCTTAGAAATATAAGCATTTTATATTGACATATAAGCAAAAAAATGATAAAATATTACCGCTAGTGTAAAATACCATACTAGCGGTTTATTTTATGTAAGAAAAGAGGTGAAATTTAAGTGCCAACAATTAATCAATTAGTAAGAAAAGGAAGAAAAAGTTCTACAACTAAATCTACAGCACCAGCTTTACAACATGGATACAATTCAAGAAGTAAAAAATTAACAAATAAAAGATCACCACAAAAAAGAGGTGTTTGTACAGTTGTAAAAACAGTAACACCAAAGAAGCCAAACTCAGCATTAAGAAAAGTTGCCAGAGTAAGACTTTCAAATGGATATGAAGTAACTTCATATATCCCAGGTATAGGACACAACTTACAAGAGCATAGTGTTGTTCTAATAAGAGGAGGAAGAGTAAAAGACCTTCCAGGTGTTAGATACCATATAATTAGAGGTACATTAGACACAGCAGGAGTTAAAGATAGAATGCAAGGTAGATCTAAGTACGGAGCTAAAAAACCTAAAAAATAATAGTTAAAAACATATAATTATTTTTAGGCTTATGGTGCTTATATGAAATTACTAATTTAAGGTACTTAAATTTATAATTGATATATAGCACTATACGGAAAAGAAAAATCTTTTCAGAGTAACTTTAGGTATTTATTTAAATACCAAAGATATTTCAAGAATAATATCAAGAAAAGGAGTGAAGAATAGTGCCAAGAAAAGGATATATAGCAAAAAGAGAAATTTTACCAGATCCAATATATAATAGCAAAGTTGTTACTAAATTAATCAACAATGTTATGTTAGATGGTAAAAAAACAGTTGCTCAATCAATTGTTTATGATGCATTCAATATTATAAAGGAAAAAGAAGAAAAAGATCCATTAGAAGTATTTGAAGCAGCTCTTGAAAATGTAATGCCAGTTCTAGAAGTTAAAGCTAGAAGAATCGGTGGAGCTACATACCAAGTTCCAATCGAAATTAGACCTGAAAGAAGACAAACATTAGGTTTAAGATGGTTAGTTACTTATGCAAGAAATAGACATGAAAAAACAATGGCTCAAAAATTAGCAGCTGAAATTATGGATGCAGTAGCTGGTAATGGTGGAGCATTCAAGAAGAAAGAAGATATGCATAGAATGGCAGAAGCTAATAAAGCATTTGCACATTATAAGTTTTAATTTATGAAAATAAAAAAAGGAGGAAAAAAATGGCTGGAAGAGAGTTTCCTTTAGAAAAAACAAGAAATATAGGAATAATGGCTCATATAGATGCAGGTAAAACTACAACTACAGAGAGAATACTTTTCTATACTGGAAAAACTCATAAGATAGGAGAAGTTCACGAAGGTGAAGCTACTATGGACTGGATGGTTCAAGAGCAAGAAAGAGGTATAACAATTACTTCTGCTGCTACAACATGCCAATGGCTAGGTCACAGAATAAACATAATAGATACTCCAGGACACGTTGACTTTACAGTTGAAGTTCAAAGATCTTTAAGAGTACTTGATGGTGCTGTTACAGTATTAGCAGCTAAAGGTGGAGTACAACCTCAAACAGAGACAGTATGGAGACAAGCAGATAAATACCAAGTTCCAAGAATGGTATATGTAAATAAAATGGACATCACAGGTGCAGATTTTATGCTATGTGTACGTCAATTAAAAGAAAGATTAAATGCTAATGCTGTTCCAATTCAATTACCAATAGGTGCAGAAGATAACTTCAAAGGAATAGTAGATTTAATAAAAATGAGAGCATTTATTCATAAAGATGATCTTGGAAAAGAAATAGAAGAAGGAGAAATTCCTGCAGATTTAAAAGATCAAGCTGAAGAATATAGAAATAAAATGGTTGAAGCTGCAGCAGAACAAGATGATGAGTTAATGATGAAATACCTAGAAGAAGGTACATTAACTGAAGAAGAAATCAAAAAAGGATTAAGATTAGGAACAATAAATAATAAAATAGTTCCAGTTTGCTGTGGATCATCATATAAAAACAAAGGTGTTCAAGAATTATTAAATGCAGTTGTTGACTTTATGCCATCTCCATTAGATATACCTCATATAAAAGGTGTAACTTTAGATGGAGAAGAAACAGAAAGAAAAACATCTGATACAGAACCATTTGCAGCATTAGCTTTTAAAATTGCAACAGATCCATTTGTTGGTAAATTATGTTTCTTTAGAGTATATTCAGGAACATTAGAAGCAGGATCTACAATATTAAATGCTAACAAAGGTAAAAAAGATAGAATGGGAAGAATCTTATTAATGCATTCAAACCATAGACAAGATATTGAAAAAGTATATGCTGGAGATATAGCAGCAGCTGTTGGATTAAAAGAAGTATCTACAGGAGATACACTTTGCGATCCAAATCATCCAGTTATATTAGAATCTATGGAATTCCCAGAGCCAGTTATAGATATCGCTATAGAGCCAAAAGACAAAGCTAATAGTGAAAAAATGGGTATAGCTCTTGCTAAACTTGCTGAAGAAGATCCAACATTTAAAACATATACAAATCATGAAACAGGTCAAACTGTTATAGCAGGTATGGGTGAGCTTCACTTAGATATCATAGTTGACAGATTAAAAAGAGAATTCAAAGTAGAATGTACAGTTGGTAAACCACAAGTTTCATATAAAGAAACAATTAGAAACAAAGTTAAAGTAGAAGGAAAATTCATTCGTCAATCAGGTGGACGTGGACAATATGGTCATGTTTGGTTAGAAATGGAACCAATTGAAGCAGGTAAAGGTATTGAATTTGAGAGCAAAATCGTTGGTGGTGTTGTTCCAAAAGAATATATCAAACCAATTGAAGAAGGAATTAGAGAAGCAGCTGAAACTGGTGTTCTAGCTGGATATCCAGTTATTGACTTTAAAGCTACTTTAGTTGATGGTTCATATCACGAAGTTGACTCTTCAGAAATGGCATTCAAGATTGCAGCTTCAATGGCATTCAAAGAAGGATGTAAACAAGCTAAATCAGTTATATTAGAGCCAATTATGAAAGTTGAAATAACAGTTCCAGAAGAATATATGGGAGATGTTATTGGTGATGTTAACTCTAGACGTGGTAGACTAGAAGGTATGGAACCAGAAGGTGGAAACCAAGTTATAAGAGCATTTATTCCATTATCAGAAATGTTTGGATATGCAACTGACCTTCGTTCTAAAACACAAGGAAGAGGAACATATTCTATGGAACCATCTCATTATGAAGAAGTTCCAAAATCAATCTTAGATACAATTGTTGCAAGTCGTGCTAAGAAAGATTAGAAATTAGTTTATAAGAACTAGGAAGTAAATAACATATGAAAAGAGTAAAATATTATATACCAGTTGTTATATTGCTAATATACAATATAATATATATACCATTATTAAATTGGCTTAAAAATAATAAGTTTGATGGGGACACTTCACCACATTCTAAAGCTATGACATATATGAATATAATATCTATAATAGTTATATTTATTACAGTTATATATAAGCTTATAATGAGGAGAAGGATAAAAGGAATCTATCAGAATGAAAAAATTATTAATGTAATATTAATCTTAGGTTTAATAATGGGAATAATATTCTTTACAATTCTTAATATGGTTATTTAAAATAATAATTAAAACTACTTGCATTTTTAATGAAAATGTTATAAAATGCAGGTGTTAAAATATTTAGATTTTAATTTTAAAATAATATAAAGGAATATGTAGATATTCCAAAATTTGAAGGAGGATTAAAAAATGGCTAAAGCTAAATTTGAAAGAACAAAACCACACGTTAACATTGGTACAATCGGACACGTTGACCATGGTAAAACAACAACAACAGCAGCTATTACTAAATACTTAGGTTTATTAGGTAAAGCTCAATATGAAGCATATGATCAAATCGATAGTGCTCCAGAAGAAAAAGAAAGAGGAATCACAATTAACACAGCTCACGTTGAATACGAAACAGACAATAGACACTATGCTCACGTTGACTGCCCAGGACATGCTGACTATGTAAAGAACATGATTACTGGTGCTGCTCAAATGGATGGTGCTATATTAGTTGTTTCTGCAGCTGATGGACCAATGCCTCAAACAAGAGAGCATATCTTACTTGCTAGACAAGTTGGTGTTAAATATATCGTTGTTTACTTAAACAAATGCGATATGGTTGATGATCCAGAATTATTAGAATTAGTTGAAATGGAAGTTAGAGATCTATTAACAGAATATGGTTTCCCAGGAGATGAAATTCCAGTAATAAAAGGATCTTCATTACAAGTTTTAGAGAGCGATTCAACAGATCCTAACGATCCAGTTTATGCTCCTATTAAAGAATTAATGGATGCAGTAGATAGCTACATTCCAACACCAGAAAGACCAGTAGACCAACCATTCTTAATGCCTGTTGAAGATGTATTTACAATTACAGGTAGAGGAACAGTTGCTACAGGTAGAGTAGAAAGAGGAACAGTTAAACTTCAAGACGAAGTTGAAATTGTTGGTCTTGCTAAAGAATCTAAAAAATCAGTTGTTACTGGTGTAGAAATGTTTAGAAAATTACTAGACCAAGCTGAAGCTGGAGATAACATAGGTGTATTATTAAGAGGTATCAATAGAGAAGATATCGAAAGAGGACAAGTTTTAGCTAAACCAGGAACAATACATCCACATACAAAATTCAAAGCACAAGTTTACGTTCTAACAAAAGAAGAAGGTGGACGTCATACACCATTCTTCAATGGATATAGACCACAATTCTATTTCAGAACAACAGACGTTACAGGTGTTATTGAATTAGCAGCTGGAACAGAAATGGTTATGCCAGGTGATAACATAGACATGACAGTTGAACTTATCACTCCAATAGCTATTGAAAAAGGACTAAGATTTGCTATCCGTGAAGGTGGTAGAACAGTTGGTTCAGGTGTTGTTTCAGAAGTTATTGAATAATATTTGAATACAAATATATAGAGAGAAAAGAAGTAACTACTTTAAAAGTGGTTACTTCTTTTTAGTAAAAAATAAAAAAGCAATTTACTAGAAATTTTTATATTATTATGATAAGATTATTGCTAAATAAAATTAGAGTATGGAGTAATTATGGAAAAGATAGAATATGAAGGTAGAATACTTGAGATTGATAAGAAAAATATTATAGAAAAATTGGAAGCTTTAGGAGCAAAAAAAGAAGGAGAATATAATTATAGAAGATATACATATGAATTTGATCCTAAAATATATGAAAAATGGATTAGATTAAGAACAGATGGCACTAAAACAACATTAACAATAAAAGAAATTAAGGATTATACAGTATCTGGTACAAGAGAAAAAGAAATTATAGTATCAGACTTTGATATGACAAATGAAATATTAAATGAATTGGGATATAAGCCAAAAAATTATCAAGAAAATAACAGGATAAGGTATATACTAGATAATGTAGAAATTGATATTGATACATGGCCATTAATCCCAACATATATGGAGATAGAAGGAAAAAATGAAAATGATATATATGAAGCTTTGCAACTTTTAGAAATAGAAAAAAGCAAGCTAGTTACATTAGATGTAGAATCAATATTTTTAGAAGTTTATGGTATTGATATTGGTAAAATGAAAACATTAAAATTTTAGAAAAAGAAGTATTAAACATATTATAAATCTTGACTTTTAGAAGTTTTGATTATATACTATAAACGTATTTTAGGAGGAGTATATAATGAATCTAATAAAAAAAATATTGATAGTAACATTAATTATACTAATGATAATATTTTTACAGATTAATATATCAAATGCAGCTTCAGTAAAGATTACTACTGAAACTTTAAATTTAAGAAAAGAGGCATCAACTGATTCTGATATTGTAGCTCAGATATCTGAGGGAATAGAATGTGAACTTATAGAAGAAGATGGTGATTGGTATAAAGTTAAATATGAAGATTATACTGGATATATAAGTAAGGAATATGCAGAATTAATAGGTAGTACAGATAAAGAAAAAGAGAATAATAATATATCAGAAGAAAATGCAGTAGATGTAGATAATACAGTAACTGAGGAAACAACGGTAGAAGAAAACGCATTAACAGGTGAAGGAACTATTAATAAAGCTACTGATTTAAGAATAGTACCATTAGTTAGTTCAACAGTAATAGATAGTCTTAAATCAGGAGATACTGTAACTGTTATAAATCAAATTAATGGATGGTCATATATTTATACTGATGAATTATCAGGATGGATAAGATCAGATAATATTACTTTAAAAGGTCAGAATAAAACTGAAAACAAAGATACTGATACTAAATCAGACAACAAAGATAGTGATGACAAAGAAAAAAATTCAGAAGATGATAAAAACACAAAATTTGAAGAACAAACAATGTATACAAATGATTCATATGTAAATTTAAGAAAAGAACCTTCAACAAATTCAGATATTATTATGGTAGTTGAACAGAATACTAAGCTAAATGTAATAGGAGAAGAAGGAGACTGGTATAAAGTTAATACAAGTCAAGGAGAAGCATATGTTTCTAAGGAACTATTATCTAGTGAAAAAAAAACAGTAACCAGTAGAAGTTCTACAACAAAAGAAAAGTATGAGGCAGAAGCAAGTAAAGCTTCTACCTCAAATTCCGTTAAGGGAACAAAAATAGTTTCATATGCAAAGAAATTTATAGGAGTACCATATGTATATGGAGGTGCGTCTCCTAGTGGATTTGATTGTTCTGGTTTTACTATGTATGTTTATAAAAATTTTGGAATATCAATTCCTCATGGTGCACAAGGGCAAGCGAAATTAGGAAAAAAAGTATCGACTAATAAAAGTTCAAAATCAAGTTTATTAAATAATTTAAAAGCAGGAGATTTAGTATTCTTTTTAGATTATGAAACTATGGATGAAATAGGACATTGCGGTATATATATAGGAAATGGTAATTTTATACACGCATCTTCAGGATCAGGATATTGTGTGAAAATAAATAGTTTATTACCAGGTGAATATTATAATACAAGATACTGTGGAGCTAGAAGAATAATATAATGATTTATATAGTTTTGGGGGCAAAAAGAAAGGATGATTATTTATTAAAAATAGACCTATTTGTATTGCCTCCATTTTTTATGTTTTAGGAATATTAGTAGGACTATACTTTAAAATAAGTATAGTTTTTTTATTTATAATTTTAATTATAACGATATTTGTAATTTTTCTAAAAAAGAAGATTATATGTATTTTTCTTTTAATGTTTATTATAGGATCTGTTTATATAAATATATTGGAAAAAATAAATAATAAAATCTATTCAGAAATTAATGGAGATAAATTAGTTGAAGCAATAATAATATCGGAACCAGAAGACAAAGAATATAAATATAGATTTAAAATAGAAGTAGAGAGTATAAATGGAGAGTTTAAATATAAAGGAATACAGTTATTATTGAATTTAAAGCTAAAAGACGCAAAATATATTCCAAAATATGGAGATAAAATTCTAGTAAAAGGAAAAATAGAAATACCTAATACGTCAAGAAATTATAAAGGATTTAATTATAGAGATTATTTAAAAACAAAGAAACTATATGGAACTATGGAAATAGAAACAATCGAAAAAGAAGAAGATACTAAGTTAAGAACGATTGATAAAATTGTTAATTATGTTCAAAATAATATGAATAAAACATTTAATAATATTTTAAGTGAAGAAGAAGCTAGTTTGTGTATAGGAATATTAATAGGATATAGAGACAATATATCTGATGAAATAGAAGATGATTTTAAAAAAAGTAATTTAACCCATATGCTTGCTGTATCAGGTTCACATATCACGTATATTATAAATTGCTTTGCGGTATTATTAGGAAAAACTAATAGAAAAATATCAAAAATTAGTACAATTTTGTTTTTAATATTTTTTATAGTTTTAACTGGATATACGGCATCTGTATTAAGAGCAAGTTTTATGGGAATATTAGTATTACTATCAAGTTTATTATATAGAAAATCTGATACATTAAATAATTTATCAATTTCTTCATTAATAATCCTATTAATTAATCCATATACCATATTAGATATTGGATTTATATTATCTTTTGCAGGAACATTGGGAATTATATTATTTACAGATAATATAAATAACTACATATATATAAAAATAATGAAGAAAATATTAAAAAATAAAGAAGAAAAATATATAAAAATATTAAATAATAAATTTACTAAATACATAGTAAATAGTTTTTCTGTAACATTATCAGCAAATCTTTTAATAATTCCAATAATGGCATATTCTTTTAGTACTTTTTCATTTACTTTTTGGGTATCTAATTTACTGGCGGCTCCAATAATGGAAATAGTAACTATTCTAGGGTTTGCAACATATATTATATCATTATTTATTTTTCCACTAGCTAAATTATTAGGAGTATTTCTCAATTTTCTTCTATTTATAATGATAAAAATTGCCCAAATATCTTCTTTAATTCCAGGATCATCAATATATATAAAAACTCCATATTTATACGAATGTTTTATTTATTATATTCTAGTATTATACATTTTTTATAGTAAAAGATTAAAAAAATTATTTAATAGTAAATATAATAACCAAATATTTAACAAAGAGAAAGAAATGATAAAGTATAAAAGTAGAAAAATAATAGCTCTATTATTAATTGTAATTTTAGTAGTAAATATTTTAATAAGTAATAATATAAATATTTTTAAATCAAATTTGAAAATATATTTTATAGATGTAGGACAAGGAGATTCAACATTAATACAAACACCATATAAAAAGAAAATTTTAATAGATGGAGGAGGGAATGAATTTGGAACTTTTGATGTAGGAGAAAATATACTTTTACCATATTTATTAGACAGGAGGATAAATCATATAGATTATATTATAATATCACATTTTGATAGTGATCATGTAAAAGGATTATTTGAAATTCTAAAAAATATTAAAGTAGATAATGTAATTATTTCAAAACAAGGGAAAATATCAAGTAATTTTATAGAATTCTCTAATATTGTAAAGACAAAAAATATAAAAGTTAAAATTGTAAAAAAAGGAGATTTCATTAAAATTGATAATAGTTCATACATAGAAATACTATTTCCAGAGGAAGAGTTTATATCAGAAAATATTTTAAATAATAATTCTATTGTATTAAGATTTATATCAAATAAATTAAGTATGTTATTTACAGGAGATATTGAACAAATAGCAGAGAAGAGACTATGTGATATATATTCAAATACAAGCAAATTAAAATCTGATATATTAAAGGTTTCCCATCACGGATCAAAAACATCATCTACAGAAGAATTTTTAAGATTAGTAAATCCTAAAGTAGCATTAATAGGTGTTGGAAAGGATAATAATTTTGGTCATCCTAATACTGTAGTATTAGATAGAATAAGAAAATATACAAACAAAATTTATAGAACAGATAATAATGGTGAAATTGAGATTGAGGAATATACAAATAAAATTAATATAGATAATCATATTAACTTATAAATAATTGTATAAATTTAGAAAAAGTTACCATACTACTAAATATAAAGGTGGGGTAATTATGAATAAAAAATGGATTATTTATATTATTGTAGGATTATTAGTTAGTGTATCTATTGGTATAGTAGTATATAAATTCTTTATAGAGAATAATCAAGAATTACAAGGAACAGAATTAGTTCCGGAACAAGAATTGGCAGAAGACTTTAATAATATTAATGATACTAGAAAGGAAAACTCAATTGAGACATCTGCAAACGAAGAGACAATTTCACCAAATGCAATAATTATAAAAAAGGAATATTTTAAATCATGTGACCATTTGAAAAGAACAGTTGAGGATATACCAAAAGAGCTAGTAAATGGTAAAAAAGAAGATGTAGTTAAGAAATATACTGAATGGAAAATAGAGAATTTTACACCAACCGAAATTACTTTATATAGAGAAGTAAATGGTAATTGTGGGGAGCATTATTTTGTGCAAGATCATTATGGAGTGATTGGAATATATACATTAAATGAAAATGATGAGAAAACATTAAAAGAAGATACTGAAATTTCTACTAAATATTTACCAGATTCAGACTTGGAGTTGTTAAAAAAAGGAGTAAAAATAGTTGGAAAAACTAAACTAATTGAATTCTTAGAAGATTATGAATAAAAGCACTAGATAAATTTCTAGTGCTTTAACTTATAACTATATTTTTAAATTCTCTTTTTTTAAGTATCCTTCTTGATAAAATTGCTTGAAATACATAATTAAAGAAAATATTGTTGTAGCTATTGCTAAGTAATAAATATAATCATCGAAATTAAATATAGGAGATGCAGGATTTAATGTGTTATTCCAGTATTCAATAAATAATGAACATACTATAGCTATATAAAATAAAACAGTTGCTAATTTTCCATACCATCTACTTGATACAACTAACTTTTTACCATATAAAAACGAAGCACCTGCTACCATAACAATTTCTTTTACAAATACTATTAAAAGCATCCAAAGAGGAATAATTCCTTTAAATGTTAAAGATGCTAATACAGCAATTTGAGTTGCTTTATCTGCAAGAGGATCGATTAGTTTGCCAAAGTTTGTAATAAAATTAAATTTTCTTGCTATAAATCCATCTAAAACATCAGTTAATCCTGAAATTGTTAATACTATGAAAGCTGCTATATATTGACCTGTTAAAACAAAAAATACAATTATTGGTATTAAAATAAATCTTATAATTGTTAGTGCATTTGGGATATTTTTTAACATAATTTTGCTCCTTTTTTAATTTCCTGATAAATATTTTAAAGAAAAGAAAATAATTTGTCAAGTAATTAATTTCTTTTCTTTATATACTTTTATATATTAGAAATATTGTTTCTATTCTATTGAAAAACTTAATTTATCGTTTGCTTCTGTAACATTTACAGTATTTCCGTTAAGTAATTCGGATCTTAGTATCATATCAGAAAGTTCATCTTCAAGATACCTTTGAATAGCACGTCTTAAAGGACGAGCACCATATTTTATATCTGTTCCTTTATTAAGTAAAAACATTTTTGCTTCATTAGAAATATTTAAATTAATATTTTTATCTGACAAAGCTTTTCTAGTATCATTAAGCATTAAATCTACTATTTGTAATAGCTCTGAAGATTCTAAAGGCTTGAACATAACTATTTCATCAACTCTATTTAAAAATTCTGGTCTAAATGTTTCTTTTAATGCATTTAAAATATTGTTTGTATTTACTACAGCTCCACCAAAACCAATAGAATTAGTATTTAAATTAGAACCTACATTTGATGTCATTATAATTATTGTGTTTTCAAAGCTTACTGTATTTCCTTGAGCATCTGTTAATCTTCCATCATCAAGTACTTGTAACAATATATTAAATACATCTGGATGGGCTTTTTCGATTTCATCTAAAAGAATAATAGAGTAAGGATTTCTTTTTACCTTTTCTGTTAATTGACCTGCATCATCATATCCAACATATCCAGGAGGTGAACCTATTAATTTAGAAGTAGAATGACTTTCCATATATTCAGACATATCTATTCTAATAATAGAATCTTCATTTCCAAACATTTCATATGCTAAAGATTTTGCAAGTTCTGTTTTACCAACACCTGTAGGACCAACGAAAATGAATGATGGTGGTCTTTTTGTACTTTTTAAACCAGCACGATTTCTACGAATAGCACGAGAAACAGCTTCAACAGCTTCGTTTTGACCAACAATTCTTTTATGAAGGTTTTTCTCTAAATTAAGTAATTTTTGTGTTTCTTCTTCAGTTATTTTCTTTACAGGAATTTTTGTCCAATTTTCTATAACTTCTGCAACATCTTGTATTGTTAAATTTTTAAGTTCTAATTTTTTATTTAATTCACTAATTTGCTCATTTAATGTACATTCTTTAGTTTTTAGTTCTGCAGCTTTTTGATAATCTTCTGTAGAATCGGCTTGAGCTGCTTCTTCTTTTTCCTCTTGAACCTTAGCAAGTTCATTCTTTAAAATTTCTAATTCATATAGTTCTTTATTATTTAGATTAATTCTAGAACAAGCTTCATCTAAAATATCGATTGCTTTATCTGGTAAAAATCTATCATGTATGTATTTTTCAGACATTATAACTGTTTGAGAAATAACGTCATTTGAAATTTTAACTTTATGATAATCTTCGTAATATTTTTTTATACCATTTAATATATCAATAGTATCTGAAATAGAAGGTTCAGCAACTATAACTGGTTGAAATCTTCTTTCTAATGCTGTATCTTTTTCAATATACTTTCTATATTCTTTTAAAGTTGTAGTACCAACTAATTGAATTTCACCATTAGCAAGAGATGGTTTTAAAATATTTGCAGCATTCATTGAATGTTCAGCATCACCTGCTCCAATTATATTATGAATTTCATCTATAACTAATATAATATTTCCAAGAGATTTACATTCGTCAATAATTGCTTTCATTCTAGATTCAAATTGACCTCTAAATTGTGTACCAGCAATAATTGCTGTCATGTCTAAAAGATAAACTTCTTTATTTAGTAATTTGGCTGGTACTTTACCATTAGCTATTCTAATAGCTAGACCTTGCGCAATAGCAGTTTTACCAACACCAGGCTCACCAATTAAACATGGATTATTTTTAGAACGTCTATTTAAAATTTGGATAATTCTTTGTATTTCTTTATCTCTTCCTATAACATCATCTAATTGACCATTTTTAGCTTTTTGAGTTAAATTAGTACCAAACATCTCTAGGTTTTTTCTTCTCTTAGAGTTCTTTTTATCTACTTTAACTTTTTTCTTTTCTGAAGGATTGGAATCCTGAGAATTAGAAGAATCTTCGTTAGAATTGTTAAACATATTAGAAAAGATGGATCCTAAAGGTATTGCTCCAAACTCAGCTCCTTTATTATTATCATAATCTGAATCAAAATTATTATCTTGCATTTCAGCAAAATTCATATTTTCTGACATATCTTTAAACATTGATTCAAATTGTTCTGTCATATTATTCAAATCTTCTTCAGATAAATTAGCTTGTTTCATTAAACTATCTATAGGGTTAATTCCCCTTTTCTTAGCACAGCTATAGCAGTATCCTTCTAGAGTGTTTTTTCCTTCTGCATCTTTTTTATTTATAAATACTACTGCACTATTTTTCTTACAGTCTGAACATAACATATATTAGTCTCCTTTTTTAGATATTTATTCAAACTATATCATACAGCAAAATAAAATATTAGTCAACAAAATGAAAAAAAGAATAAAAAATATTGAATATCTTTTTAATTAATGATAAATTAAATATGATATTTTATATAATAAATGATGGAATATGATATTTTAAAATAATTGAAAATTATGTTATTATATAGTATACTATAAATATAAGTTTATATATTATATAAATAAAAGAAAGGTGAAAAAATGAAAAATACTAAAATTATATATATATTAATAAGTATATTTTGTGTTTTTGCAGTAATAGCAGGAATTTACGCACAATTTATAGAGAAGGATAATGGAAGTACTAGCAAAGCAGAAGAAAATAATGCTTCTAGTAATACAAATTCTAGTATTGTAGATGAAGCTAATAGTCAAACTGAAATAAAAGCAAATTTTAATAATTTATTTACAAATACAATAAATCTAGGAGGATATGATACAACAGGAATTCAAAAACTACAAAAAGATGAAGAAATTGTCTATAGCACAGGAGATATAAAAAACAGTACAGATAAATATGAAATTGATATGAATATACCATTAATAAATATAGACAATGATTTTGCAAAAACATTAAATAATACTACTCAAACAGTTTTTGTAAATAAAGCAAATGAGATAATTGCTGATACAGAATCAACAGTAAAAACAATTTACAGTATAGACTTTGTTGCATATGTAAATGACGATATTTTATCATTAGTAATAAAATCTACATTAAAAGAAGGATCATCTGCACAAAGAATAATGATTCAAACATATAATTTTAATTTAACTACAAATACAGAAGTTACTTTAACAGATTTAGCAACTGTAAAAATGTTAAATAGAGACGAAGTAAATAATAGAATAAAAGAAGTAGCAACAGAAGCAAATGAAGAAGCACAAGCATTGCAAGCTATGGGATATAGTGAAACTTATGTAAGAGACTTAACAAGCGATATTTATAGTATAGATGGTGCTAATGTATATTTTTTAGGACCAAATAAAGAACTATATATAGTATATCCATATGGAAATAATGAATTTACATCAGCAATGGATATTGTGTTATTTGAATAGAGGAAGAGAGAATAAATGCAAAAAAAGATACTTATAACTGAGAAACCTTCAGTAGCGATGGAATTCGCTAAAGTTTTAAAAATAAATGGAACAAAAAAAGATGGGTATTTAGAATCAGAAAATTGGATAGTAACCTGGTGTGTTGGACACTTAGTTACTATGTCATATCCTGAAGAGTATGACGAAAAACTAAAATTCTGGAGACTAGATACTCTTCCTTTTATGCCTAAAGAATATAAATACGAAGTAATTCCAAATGTACAAAAACAATATAATGTAATAAAAACTTTAATCTCAAGAGATGATGTTGATTCAATATATGTTGCAACTGACTCTGGAAGAGAAGGGGAATACATTTTTAGGCTCGTAGAAAATCAGATTGGAATAAAAAAACCTAATAGGAAAAGAGTTTGGATAGATTCACAAACAGAAGAAGAGATAAAAAGAGGAATTAAAGAAGCAAAAGATTTATCAGAATATGATAGTTTATCTGATTCAGCATATCTTAGAGCAAAAGAAGATTATTTGATAGGAATAAATTTTTCAAGACTTTTATCAATAATTTATGGAAAGAGAGTTGCAGGTAGTTTAAATGAAGAGAAAATCTCTATTTCTGTTGGAAGAGTTATGACTTGTGTACTTGGCATGATTGTTTCAAGAGAAAGAGAAATAAGAAATTTTATAAAAACACCCTATTATAAAATAATAGGAATCTTTGGAGAAGAAAAGAATAACATAAGTGCAGAATGGAAAGTAAATGAAAAATCTATAATGTTTGAATCAACTAAATTATATAATGAAAGTGGATTCAAAAAGGAGAGTGATGCTAAACAATTTATAAATTCATTAATTGGAAAGAAAGCTATAATTACAGAAGTAAAGAAAAGCAAGACAAAAGAAAATCCACCTCTTTTATTTAATTTGGCAGAACTTCAGAATGAATGTACTAAAAGATTTAAAATAAAACCTGATGAGACATTAGAAATAATACAAAATTTGTATGAAAAAAAATTAGTTACATATCCAAGAACAGATGCTAGAGTTTTATCGACTGCTATTGCAAAGGTTATAACTAAAAATTTAAATGGTATTGCAAAAGGTTATCAAGATGAAGAAGTAAAAGGATATATAAATAAAATGATTAAAGAAAAATATAAGACTGATTTAATTAAGACAAAATATGTAAATGATAGTAAAATAACAGACCATTATGCAATTATACCAACAGGACAAGGATATGAAAACTTTGAGAAATTACCAGAGCTTCAAAAAGAAATTTATAAAGTAATTGTTAAAAGATTTCTAAGCATATTTTATCCAGCAGCAGAATATAATAGAGTTTCTGCAAAAATAAATATTGAAAATGAAGAATTTACTGCTAGTGGGAAAGTTTGTATAAAACAAGGATATTTAGAAATTTTAAAAAATAAAAAAGATGAAGAAAATGTGGAAAAAGCAAGTAAAAAAGAAGAGGATAATGCAGATAATGATAAAAGTTTAGAAATCCTAAATTCACTAAAAAAAGGACAAGAAATAGATGTACAAAACTTTGAAATAAAAACATCTGAAACTACACCACCAACAAGGTATAATTCAGGGTCCATAATACTTGCTATGGAAAATGCAGGTAAATTAATCGAAGATGAAGAATTAAGAGAGCAAATTAAAGGAGCTGGAATTGGAACCAGTGCTACAAGAGCTGAAATAATGAAAAAATTAGAAAGAATAAAGTATATAGATATAAATCCAAAGACACAGATTATAACACCTACTAAAAAAGGAGAAGCAATATATGATGTTGTGTATGCTTCTATGCCGGATATGCTTAATCCAAAACTTACAGCAAGTTGGGAAAAAGGATTGGACATGGTAGCTAAAAAAGAAATAAAACCAGAAGTATTTATGGGAAAATTAGAGAACTATATAAATAGTAAAGTAAATAAATTAGTTATAAAATGGTAGGAGATGTTTTAATATGGTATATGATAAATTTAATAATATAGCTAATATATATGATAAATATAGACCAAAATATCCAGAAGAATATATTGAATACTTAAAGAAAAGTTGTAATCTAAATTCAGAATCAAAAGTTGCAGATATTGGAGCTGGCACAGGAATATTTACGAAGCAATTATTGGATAATGATTTATATGTTTTAGCAGTAGAACCTAATGAAGATATGAGAAATATTTTAAAAGAAAAGCTAAAAAACTATAAGAAATTTAAAGGAATTGATGGAACTGCTGAAAGTACAAATATATCTAATAAAAGTATAGATATAGTAACGGCATCTCAGGCATTTCATTGGTTTGATGTAGATGGCTTTAGAAAAGAATGTAAAAGAATATTAAAACCAAATGGTAAAGTTTGCTTATTATGGAATATGCTAGATATGAATAGTGATATAACAAAAAGGCAAGAACAAGTTCATTATAAATATACCAAAAGAACATTTAAGTATAAAGAAGTAGATAAAATAGTTATAAAAGATAAAAGAGATGAAATGATTGAAGAATTTTTTAAATATGGCTGTTATGAATTAAAGGTAGTAGAAAATAATTTAATTAATACAGAAAGTCAATTTATTGGAGTTAATTTATCAAAATCATATTCTTTAAGAAAAGATGATCAAAAATTTGAAGAATATGTAGAAGAATTTAGAAATATATTTAAAAAATATAGTAAAGATGGAATATTAGTAATACCAAATAATACATATTGCTATTTAGGAAATATATAAATTAAAAATAAATATAAGTAAGGATTAGATAATATGGAAGAATATTTAGAATTTGCAAAAGAAATAGCAAAAGAAGCGGGTAATATAATGCTTAAATATTTTAAAGAAGATAATAAATCATCATATAAAGAAGATAACACGATTGTAACAGTCGCAGACAAAGAAATTAATTCATATTTAATAAAAAGGGTAAAAGAAAAATATCCTACCCACTCAGTGGATGGAGAAGAAGAAATATTTGGAAAGAGTAATTATGTATGGGTATGTGATCCTATAGATGGAACTGCAATGTATGCAAGACATATTCCTGTTGCTGTTTTTTCTTTAGCATTAGTAATAGATGGAGTTCCTAATATAGGTGTAGTATATGACCCGTTTACAGATAGTTTATATACGGCTATAAAAGGAAAAGGTGCATACAAGAACGAAGATAAAATAACAGTAAATAATTACAAACTAGAGGATAAAAAAACAGTATGTCACTATGACTACTGGTCTAATGCGGAGTTTAAAATATTAGATGTAATAGAAGAACTTAGTAATAAGGCATATTTTATAGGACTAGGTAGTATTATTAGAGCTTGTATGTGTGTTGCATCAGGAGATTTTTCGCTTGCTATATTTCCAGGTACGAGACATAAAAACTGTGATATTGCAGCAGTAAAAATAATCGTAGAAGAGGCAGGAGGAAAAGTTACAGATTTATTTGGAAGAGAACAAAGATATGATACAAGTATTAATGGAGCAATAATTAGTAATGGAAAAATTCATGATGAAGTCATAAATCTTACAAAAAAGTATTGTAAAATAAAGTAAAAATAGAACTTATAGTAAAAAAGAAGGTATTATATGAGAATAGGAATAGATATAGACGATACAGCAGTTATAACAGTAAACTCAATGCTTAAATATGCAGACCAATATAACAAAGAAGTTTTAGGAAAAGATGAAATAAAGAATTCTTTGGGATTAATAAAAAATAGATATTATTTAAAAGCTATATATGGATGGAATGATAAAGAAAAGTTTGACTTTTTTAATATGTATTATAAAAATGTACTAGAAGAGTGTAAACCGATGGATTATGTGAGTAAAGTATGTAATCAATTTAAAGAGGATGGAAATGAGATTTATTTTATAACAGCAAGACTAAATAATATAGAAAATTGTAATACAGAAGAGATTACAAAGAAAACTCTACAAGAAAACAATATACCATATGATAAATTAATAATAAATGCTAGTGATAAGATAGAAGCTGCAAGAAAATATAACATAGATTTATTTATAGAGGATAGTTTTGAAACTTGTAGTCAATTATCTGAAATCGGAATAAATAATATATTGATGACAACAAAGATGAATGAGCAAATTGATGAAGGAAAAATTATAAGAGTTAGTAATTGGAATGAAGTTTATGAAGAATATAAAAAATTAAAATAATTTATTGTATATTAATTAAATAGAATAAAACATATTCACCCTTTATGTTAAGAAAACATAATATATAGCAAAAACATAAGGGGTGAATATAATGTCTAGTTACATAATTGAAGGAGGAAAAAAGCTAGAAGGAGAAGTAAATGTATCTGGCTCAAAAAATGCTTCTTTACCAATTTTAGCATCGACTATTTTAAATAAAGGAACAACTAAATTATATAATGTGCCAGAAATTAGTGATACAAAAATAACACAGGACATATTAAGATTTTTAGGATGTTCGGTCAAAAAAACAAAAGGAAAAATAGAAATAAATTCTAAAAACATGTATAAAAAAGAGATCCCTGAAAAACTTATGCATCAAATGAGATCTACAGTTGTTTTAGCAGGTGCAATATTAGGTAGATTCAAGGAAGTAAGGTTTTCGTATCCGGGTGGATGTGATATAGGAGCAAGACCAATTGACTTACATTTAAAAAGTTTTGCAAAATTAGGAATAAATATTACAGAAAATGCTGGATTTATTATATGTAAATGTGATAAAATAACAGGGGCAAATATAGACTTAGATTTTCCGAGTGTTGGAGCAACAGAAAATATAATATTAGCATCAGTATATGCAGATGGTGTAACTAATATTACGAATGCTGCAATGGAACCAGAAATAGTAGATTTGGCTAACTGTTTAAATAAGATGGGAGCTAAAATCGAAGGGGCTGGATCAAATAATATAAAGATAACAGGTGTCAAGAACCTAAAAGACATAAGCTATAATATAATGTCTGATAGAATTGAAGCTGGAACGCTTTTATGTATGGTAGCATCAACTGGTGGAAAATTAAGATTAAAAAATATTAATTCAGAGATAATAAGTCCAGTGTTAACTAAATTAGAGGAAACAGGATGTTACATTAAAATAGAAAAAAATCAAATAGATTTAGAAGCTCCAAAAAGATTAAGATCAACAGAAATTAAAACTATGCCTTATCCAGGATTTCCAACAGATATGCAATCAGTTTTTTCAAGTATATTGACAACTGCAAAAGGTACATCTATCATTGTAGAGAATATATTTGAAAATAGATATAAATATATGTCTGAGTTGAAGAAAATGGGAGCCAAAATAATAATAGAAGGAAAAACTGCAATTATAAAAGGAACTAAGAAATTAAGTGGTGCTAAAGTAAATAGTACTGATTTACGAGGAGGAGCGGCTCTTGTAACAGCAGGACTTATTGCAAAAGGTAAAACAGAGATAACAAATATTGAATATATATTAAGAGGTTATGAAAAATTAGATCAAAAGCTAAAAAAGTTAGGAGCAAATATAACTTTAAAAGAAGGTGAGTAAATGCCAAAAAAGACTAAAGAAAATAAAAATAGAAAGAAAAAAAACACAAAAAAGAGAGTAGAAAGTGAAGTAATTAAAGATACAAATGATAACAAATTTAATTTTGACGAAGAAATCGTAATTGGATTAAGAAGAATTGACGAACCAGAAATCAGTAGAGAAAAAAGCAAAAAAAATAAAAAGAGAAAAAGTAACAATGTTAATAATATAAAAAATATAACTCCAGAAGATAAAAAGAAAAGTAAGAACAAAAGAAATAAAGGTGGAAATAACAAAAATAAGAATTCTAAAAACAATGACTTTTTAGAAAGTGAAGAACCAGAGATTATAATTAAATCAAAATATATGGATAATTATGAAGAAACATCAATAGATAAAAAATTAAATGCAAAGAAAAACAAAAGCAAAAAAAATAATAAAAAGAACAATACATATAAAAAGCCACCAAAGAAATTAACTAAAAAACAAGAATTGGCTAGAATGAAAAGAAAAATAGTATTTAGAATAATTAAATGGATTACTTTGATAGCAATAATTATTGGAGGAGTTATTTATGCTCTTTTATCACCTATATTTAATATTCATGAAATCACAGTACAAGGAAATTCTAAAATTCAAAGTGAAACTATTATAAGTTTATCTGGATTAAATATTGACCAGAATATATTTAAATATAGGACAAGCGAAATAGAAGACAAAATAAAACAAAATGCATATATTAATACCGTTGATATAAAAAGAAAATTACCAAACGAAGTTGAAATAACAGTAACTGAGAGAAAAGCCACATTTAAATTAAATTATGGAAATGCATATGCATATATAAATAATCAAGGATATATATTAGAACTTACAAGTGTAAAAGGAACATTACCATTAGTTACAGGATATTCTACTAGTCAAGAAGAGATAAAAGAAGGAAATAGATTGAGCACGGAAGATTTGGAAAAACTTGGAGAAGTACTACAAATAATGGAAGCAGCATCTAGTGTAGATGATAATTTAAGGAAAAAAATAAAGGAGATTAATATTTCTGATAAAAATAATTATATATTAGAATTAACTTCTGAGAAGAAAACTGTATATTTAGGTGATGTTTCTAATTTGAGTACAAAAATGCTATGGATACAGGAACTAATAAAAAGTGAAGATGGTGTTGAGGGTACTATAATGATAAATGTGGATTTGAATAAAGATAAGCCATATTTCAATGAAAAGGTTTAAGGAGGAAATACAGTTTTGAAAAAAAGACAAATTGCGATTACATTGGGGATAATGTGTTTTATTTTAACTATTGCTATATGCGTGCAAATTAAAACAATGAATTCAGCGAGTTCTACAGTAGCACAAACATTAGAAGATAATGGACTTAGAGACGAAGTACTAAAAATGAAAGAAAAATACGACAATACATATAGAGAATTAGAAAATGCTCAAAAAGAACTTGAAAAAGTAAGACAAGAAGCTACAAAGAATGACGAAACAGCAGAAGCAAAAGAACAAGAGTTAAAAGAAAATAATATGCTTTTAGGAAATGTTGATGTAAAAGGTGAAGGAGTAGAAGTGAATTTGCAAGATGCTCCATCTACAGATACAACATTAAATGCAGCAGATCAAATAGTACATTATGATGATATACAATGGATTGTAAATGAATTAAAAAATGCAGGAGCAGAAGCGATAGAAGTAAATGGACAAAGAATAATAAATACTACATCTATTACATGTGAAGGAAATATAATAAAAGTAAATGGTGAAAGAATAGGATCACCTTTCAATATTAAAGCAATAGGATCACAGAGTCTTTTATATGGAGGTTTAGAGAGAGCCCGGATCATATATGGACTATCTTAGAGAAAGAGGAGTAATAGCAGAAGTTAAGAAAATGGATGATATCACAATTGCAAAGTATTCTGGAGTAATAAATTATAAATATATAAAAGAAGACAAATAAGGAGTGGGCGATAATTGAAAAAATTTAATTTTAGAGCAGATATAACAGCTGTAACGGTTGTAGTCTTTATTGTATGCATTGTTCTAGTAGGAGTTATGCTTATGCAATTTAGAACAGTTGAACAAACAGATATAACAGAAATTGAAAATATGAGAGAATCAGAATTAAGAGCAGCTCTTGCAGATTGGAAAACAAAATATGAAGAGATTAATACACAATTAACAGATGTTAATGAAAAAATAAGTGATTATAAAAAGACAATTAATGATAATGATGCATCAGCAGATTTAATTGATGAAGAATTAAAAGAATCTAATATACAAGTGGGAAAAACAGATGTATATGGACAAGGGGTTATAGTCACATTAAGTGATACTAATGATTATCAATATATTGCTGAGGATTTAATAGATTTAGTAAATGAACTTAGATATGCTGGTGCTGAAGCAATATCAATAAATGGAGTAAGAGTTTTGGCTAATACAGATATAGTTGATTTGTTTGATTATTCATGTATTGGGATAAATTTACAAAGAATAGAAAGTCCTTATGTAGTAAAAGCAATAGGTGATAAAGAATATATATCAAGTATATTAAACTTAAAAGGCAGTGGATTTATAGATAGGTATAATAAATCAGGAATGAGTGTTAGTCTAGAAAAAGAAAATAAAGTAGAAATACCAAAATCAAATTCAGAATTTAAAATAGAATATATGCAGGAAGTAACAGCAGAATAAATTAAAAATGGAGGTACAAGATGATTTTAATAGCAATAGTATTAGGATGTATAATTGGTGCTTTAATAGGAATAAATATGCCAATGATTTCATATACGTATTCAGGATATTTAGCGATAGCAATAATTGCCGCACTAGATTCTGTATTTGGAGGAATTGCATCAACATTAAATAAAAACTTTGATTTAAAAATATTTGTTACAGGTTTCTTTGGTAATGCAATACTTTCAATACTTTTAACTTATTTAGGACAAAAATTAAATGTTGACATTTACCTAGCAGCTATAGTAGTATTTGTAGGTAGAATGTTTAACAATTTAGCTATAATAAGAAGATATTATATTGAAAAATTTAGCAAAAACAAAATAAAAAAAGCAAAAAATAGTAAAAAGAAAGTTGAAGAATAGTAGAAATATACATAAATAAACAATTAGCGACAATGTTTCAAAAGTGTTACAAAAATATTACAAAAATATTACAAATTCTATTGACTTTTTTTATAAAATGTAATATTCTAAGAAACAAATAAGAGCAGAAAAAAATGGAGGAATGAGCCTTGGCTATAGGAGATATAATCGTAGGAATGGACATTGGAACTTCAAAAGTAAGCTTGGTTATTGGAGAAGTCAATAATTTTAACCAAATAGAAGTCCTATGTACAACAAGTTGTAAATGTAGTGGTATAAAAAAAGGAAAAATAGTAGATGAAAGTGAAATAGTATCAGCTATTTCAAAATTAATAAAAGAAGCTGAAAATGAAACAGAAATGGAAATTAACTCAACATATCTTACAATTCCTGGTAAGTATATAACAATAGTACAAAATAGTATTACAAAAGAAGCAAGAGACAAATATTCAGGAATTTCAAGTAAAGATGTTTCATCAGCAATATCATTGGTAAAAGATATTGACATTCCAGAAGGAATGCAAATTATAGACATTGTTACTGATGAATTTATTTTAGAAAACGGAAAAGTTGTGGCAGATCCAATAGGAAGTTTAAGTTCTAGTTTTACAGTTAGAGCACAAATAGTATTAGCAGATAGAGAATATATGAAACAATTGGCAAGCATATTTAGAAGAGCAGATATCGATATAGATGGTTTAGTGCCAATAACTCTTGCGGAAAGAACTCTTGTATTAGATGGAAATGAATTAAATGATAATGTAATGCTTTTAGATATAGGAGCAGGAAATACAGATATAGGAGTTTTTGAAGGATTAGCTTTTACATATACAAATACTATTCCTCTTGGAGGAGATAATGTTACAAGAGATATAGCATTAGTACTAAATATTTCAGAAGAAGAAGCAGATAGATTAAAAAGACAATATGGCTTAGCTTTAAAATCTTTTATAGATAATGATAATGAAATATTATTAAATACATGTAAAGATGAGAACAGAAAAGTTATAAAAAGTTCTGAACTTATAGAAATTATAGAAGCTAGAATAGAAGAAATATTTTCTTTAATAAATAAAGATATTACAGCACAGGGAATAAAACAAAGAATAAACAATGTTATTATTACAGGTCAAGGCATAACTAGCATAAATAAAAGTGATGTCGCAGGGAAAATTATATTAAATATACCAGTAAAAATTTCTACAGGAAGATTGATAAGTACAATTAGACCAGAATATAGAACGGCGTATTCACTAGTTAGATACATAGCATCAAGACCATTTGCTAAGAATTTATCTAGTAGTATTGATTCAAAGTCAAAAGAAAATATTTTTCAAAATATTTTAGAAAGAATTAAAGAATTTTTCTATTCTTAATTTAAAGCCGATAAGTTTAATATTAAAATTTTAATAAAGAAAAAATAAGATAGAGGAGGATAAGCATTATGTTCGTAGATAATAACACAGATGAGAATAATAATGTAATGTTAGATGGAGCAGCTACAATTAAAGTAATAGGTATTGGTGGAGCTGGAAACAATGCAGTAAATAGAATGGTTGAATCTGGAATTAAAGGTGTAGAATTTATTACAGTTAATACAGATAGACAAGCTTTACTATTATCAAAAGCACCATCAAAAATACAAATTGGAGAAAAAATTACTAGAGGATTAGGAGCAGGTGCTAATCCTGATATAGGAGCTCAAGCTGCAGAAGAAAGCAAATCTGAAATAGCAGAAGCTTTACGCGGAGCTGATATGGTATTTGTTACTGCCGGAATGGGTGGAGGAACAGGAACAGGTGCTGCACCAATAGTTGCAGCAACAGCTAAAGAAATGGGAATCCTAACAATAGGTGTTGTTACAAAACCATTTACTTTTGAAGGAAAGAAACGTTTATCACAAGCTGAACGTGGAATTGAAAGTTTAAAAGGAAAAGTTGACACTTTAGTTGTAATTCCAAATGATAAATTATTACAAGTTATAGATAGAAAAACATCTATAGTAGAAGCATTTAAAATGGCAGATGATGTATTAAGACAAGGTGTTCAAGGTATATCAGATTTAATTGCTATTCCTGGTTTAGTAAACTTAGACTTTGCAGATGTTAAAACAATAATGCTAAATACTGGTATGGCACATATGGGTGTTGGTAGAGCATCAGGAGAAAATAGAGCAGAAGATGCAGCAAAACAAGCTGTTCAAAGTCCAATGCTTGAAACATCTATAGAAGGAGCAAGAGGAGTAATAATTAATATTACAGGTGGAGCTAATTTAGGATTACATGAAGTAAACACAGCTGCAGAATTAATACAACGTAGTGTTGATCCAGAAGCTAATATTATTTTCGGTGCTGTTATCGACGAAAGTCTTGATGAAGACATTATAATAACTGTAATCGCAACTGGATTTGATAAAGAAGCAAATAATGGAGCAAATATACCAGTTGGAGATATTGTAGAAAAAGCATGGGATAAGAAAATAAATTCTATTCCAAATCCAGTAGATAATTCTAACTCAGCAGATAACTTAGATATTCCATCATTCTTAAGAAATAAAAGAGGACTAAATAAATAATTTAGTGTCAGAAAATATAAATAGTTAGAAATTAATAAAAGAAATAATCGAAGAGAGTAGATTATTTCTTTTTTTTATGCCTATGAAATGACATATTTTTTATTAGTATAGTTGTAAAATAATTAGCAGGTGATTTACATGACTATATATGTTGATATTGTTTTATTAGAAAATATATGTATGAATTTTATAATTCTTTTTGCAACAGCATATATAATGAAATTACAGATTAAATTTTTAAGAATATTTCTATCAAGTTTTATAGGTGCGATATACGCTATATTAGTTTATGCTAATATTTTAGAAATTTATACAAATATATTTATGAAAGTTATTCTATCAATTTGTATGGTGTATATTGCATTTAAACCCAAAAATATAAAGGGAATAATCAAAGAATTAATACTATTTTATTTAGTTTCGTTTGCTTTAGGAGGATGTGCATTCGCACTATTATATATAATAAGGCCACAAGAGATTTTTATAAAAAATGGTGTATATATAGGAACATATCCAATAAAAATAGCTCTTCTTGGTGGAATAGTAGGTTTTTGCATTACATATATAGCATTTAAAACTGTTAAAAACAGAATAAATAAAAATGAAATAATATATTCGGTAGAAATAAAAATAGAGAATAAATCTATAATAACAAAAGCATTATTAGATACTGGAAATATGCTAAAAGATCCTTTAACCAAATCACCAGTTATATTAATAGAAAAGAAAATATTATTAAATTTATTACCAGAGAATTTAATAAAGTTCATGGAAGAAAATCATGGAGGTGATATAGATGAAATAATAGAAAATTATAAAAGAAGAATTAGAATCATTCCTTTTACATCAGTAGGAAAACAAAATGGTATGATGTATGGAATTAAAGCTGATGAAATAAAGATAATAACAGATATAGATGAAATCATAAATGAAGATGGAATAGTATGTATGTATAATAAGAGTTTAAGTAAGAATAAAAAATATTTTGGATTATTAGGAATGGAGGTCTTGGAGAGGAGAGATAAAAATGAACATTTTGCAAAAATTAAAGAATAGTATAAATACAATTTATATAAAATACATAGGTAATGATGAAAATGATAATATGCCTATTTATTATATAGGTGGAAGCCAAACATTGCCACCACCACTTTCTCCTGAAGAAGAGGAAGATATATTAGATAAGTTATCGAAAGGTGATGAAAGTGTTAGAAAAATACTAGTAGAAAGAAATCTTAGATTAGTAGTATATATTTCTAAAAAGTTTGAAAATACGGGAGTTGGTATAGAAGATTTAATATCTATAGGAACTATTGGATTAATGAAAGCAATAAATACATTTAATACTGATAAGAATATTAAACTTGCTACATATGCTTCAAGATGCATAGAAAATGAAATATTAATGTATTTAAGAAGAAGTAATAAAATAAAAGGAGAAATATCTATAGATGAACCATTAAATCAAGATGGAGATGGTAATGAACTGTTACTTTCTGATATTTTAGGAACAGATTCAGATATAACATCTAGAAGATTAGAAGATGAGGTGGATAAAAAATTATTAAGAGCATCTATAAAAAAATTAAGTAATAGAGAAAGAAATATTATGGAACTGAGATTTGGTTTTATAAGTGGTAATGAAAAAACACAAAAAGAAGTAGCTGATATGCTTGGTATTTCTCAAAGCTATATATCTAGATTGGAAAAGAAAATAATAGGAAAAATGAAAAAAGACATAATGAGTAAAACAGGTTAAGTATAAAGGTAGATATTTAAATTATATAAATATGTAAAAATATTAATAATCAGTATATATTATTATTGTATAAATACAAACTTTTGGGAAATACTAGGATTAGTATTTTTCAAAAGGGAGGTTTTTGTTTGATAAATAAAGTTGAGATATGCGGAGTAGATACATCAAAACTACCATTATTATCAAACGAAGAAAAAAATGAACTACTTATTAAAATAAAAGAAGGAGATAAAGAAGCAAGAAATAGATTTATTAATGGAAATCTTAGACTCGTATTAAGTGTTATAAGGAGATTTTTTTGCAAAGGAGAAAGTGCAGACGATCTATTTCAAATTGGATGTGTAGGATTAATAAAAGCAATAGATAATTTTGAATTAGAACAAAATGTACAATTTTCAACTTATGCAGTTCCTATGATTATAGGGGAAGTGAAAAGATATTTAAGAGATAATAATTCAATAAGAGTTAGTAGGTCTATAAGAGAATTATCTTATAGGGTAATGATGGAAAAGGAAAAATTTAATAAAGAACAAAATAGAGAACCGACTATTGAAGAGATTTCTAAAATATTGGAAGTACCAAAGGAAGATATTATCATGAGTTTAGATGCAATACAAACACCAATCTCGTTACAAGAACCTGTAAATGGTAATAATGTTGATAATATAAATGTAGAAGATCAAATAAGCGATAAAAAAAATAGCGATACACATTGGGCAGAAACAATTACTATAATCGAAGCTATGAAAAAGTTAAATGACAAAGAAAAGACAATAATAGCAAAAAGATTTTTTGACGGAAGAACTCAAATAGAAGTAGCTAATGAAATAGGAATATCACAGGCTCAAGTATCTAGATTAGAAAAAAATGCTATTAATCATATAAAAAGATTATATAAATAAGAAATATTTAAAAAAAGGATCATATAATATAGTATGATTCTTTTTTATTAAGAAAGGAAAAGTATGAAACAAAAAGGAATGGATTTTAAACACAAAGAAGTAATAAATATAAATGATGGAAAAAAATTAGGATTTGTTCAAGATGTTTGTGCTGATTTAGGAACTGGAACAATAACAAGCATAATTGTACCAGGTAGTAATAAGTTAAGAGGATTGTTTTCTAATGATAAGGAATTAGTAATACAATGGCAAGATATAAAATGCATAGGTGAAGATGTGATTTTAGTTGATATATAATATGAAAAAATCGGATATAAGTATTAATTAAAATCTATATTATAATATGTAGAAAAAATATACAAAAATTCTACAAAATTCTACAAAAAAAGTATTGACTTTATTACTTTAGTATGGTATTATAATAACTGTACTAAGGAACATATGAAAAACATAAGTATAAATTAGTTAAGCCGAAGCAAAAATATAAAAAAACACATCGAAACTAGTTTATTATTTTGCACTTTTTTAGACTAATAAATAAGCATAAAAAAATTAAAAAAAGTTTAAAAAAAGTATTGACATATGATTTCAAAAGTAGTAAAATAATACACGTTCCACTTGAGAGCAAGTTGGAATTGAGAATGAAAAAAGCACATTGAAAAGTAAACAATAAACTTTGAGAAACCAATAAAGCGGTAGTAAAACTACCAAGAAAAAATAAACGCGAAAGCGTAAAAAAAGAGCTAAATAAACTTTAGTTAAAAACGATATGTAAGAGCATAGAAATATGCAAATATATATACCATTAACATGAGAGTTTGATCCTGGCTCAGGATAAACGCTGGCGGCGCACATAAGACATGCAAGTCGAACGGAAGTCGTTATAAAACGGATTGAAGATTTATCAGATTGAAGTTTTATAACAATGGCTTTAGTGGCGGACTGGTGAGTAACGCGTAAGGAATCTACCTGTTAGAGGGGAATAACAATGAGAAATCATTGCTAATACCGCATATGCCATAGTTATCGCATGATAATAGTGGGAAAGGAGCAATCCGCTAACAGATGATCTTGCGTCTGATTAGTTAGTTGGTGGGGTAAAGGCCTACCAAGACGACGATCAGTAGCCGGACTGAGAGGTTGAACGGCCACATTGGGACTGAGATACGGCCCAGACTCCTACGGGAGGCAGCAGTCGGGAATATTGCGCAATGGAGGAAACTCTGACGCAGTGACGCCGCGTATAGGAAGAAGGTTTTCGGATTGTAAACTATTGTCGTTAGGGAAGATAAAAGACAGTACCTAAGGAGGAAGCTCCGGCTAACTACGTGCCAGCAGCCGCGGTAATACGTAGGGAGCAAGCGTTATCCGGATTTATTGGGTGTAAAGGGTGCGTAGACGGGAAATTAAGTTAGTTGTGAAATCCCTCGGCTTAACTGAGGAATTGCAACTAAAACTGGTTTTCTTGAGTGCAGGAGAGGTAAGTGGAATTCCTAGTGTAGCGGTGAAATGCGTAGATATTAGGAGGAACACCAGTGGCGAAGGCGACTTACTGGACTGTAACTGACGTTGAGGCACGAAAGTGTGGGGAGCAAACAGGATTAGATACCCTGGTAGTCCACACCGTAAACGATGGATACTAGGTGTAGGGGATATTAAAATTTTCTGTGCCGCCGCTAACGCAATAAGTATCCCACCTGGGGAGTACGGCCGCAAGGTTGAAACTCAAAGGAATTGACGGGGGCCCGCACAAGCAGTGGAGTATGTGGTTTAATTCGAAGCAACGCGAAGAACCTTACCAGGGCTTGACATATACAGGAATATATTAGAGATAGTATAGCTCTTCGGAGTCTGTATACAGGTGGTGCATGGTTGTCGTCAGCTCGTGTCGTGAGATGTTGGGTTAAGTCCCGCAACGAGCGCAACCCCTGTTTCTAGTTGCCAGCACATAAAGGTGGGAACTCTAGAAAGACTGCCGGTGATAAATCGGAGGAAGGTGGGGATGACGTCAAATCATCATGCCC